>MDSV01071777.1_pt1 | contig 15556 bp, 13 predicted proteins | sample 810851 | NCBI WGS metagenome assembly MDSV01 (sample SAMN05326640, study PRJNA326480) | marine metagenome | isolation source: seawater | place: Atlantic Ocean: North East | collected 2012
ATCAATGCCGGAACTTGGTGAATTGGCGGCCGAGCTAAGGGAGTATAGGGAGGCCTGTAAGCAGCATCATCCACCTGGAACATTACCGGCCCTGGCTAGCGAGATCGACGCGGTGTCTTTTAAAGAGACTCAGATCAAGAATGATGAAGATAGCAATGTCATGCGCGGTTTCCCGGTTAGTTCGGGTTCTGTTACGGCTAAAGCAAGTGTTGTTCTTGGACCGGCTGAATTCGACAAGATGACCCCAGGAAGTATCTTGGTTAGTCCATTGACAACTCCTGCATGGACCCAGTTATTTGCTAACGCAGTCGGTCTAGTGACAGATGTTGGTAGTATTCTTGCTCATGGTTCCATAGTCGCGAGGGAATACGGTATTCCAGCAGTTTTGGGAGTTGGCAACGGTACCATACGTATCAAGCATGGACAGACTATTACGATTGATGGTGACGCGGGAACAGTAATGATCCTCGAGGAATCTGATTCGTAAAAAACCCTGCTAGCGTTTTCAGATACCTTACGATTCTTTTAAAGATGGTCGTTCACAAATTAAATATTGTAGGTCAGTAGAAATCTTCGCTCTGAAACTACATCGGTTTATCATTTAGTTGTGTAGCCGACGATAAGCTTCGTCACCAAATTCATCAGCGATGGTAAGCCCGAATTCGTGAGCATCGAGGATGGCTTGTATTATTATTTCGTGAGTTAATTTCATGGGCATATGGTGAGCATTGGGATTAGTCATTGTCACTTCAGCCAAGATGTTAAGTTCGTCCGAGTTCTCCGGTGACATGGAAAGTTGTCCCAGATGTACGGGTAATCCCACGCGGGAAAAAAACCTGGCTGCTTTATCTAAGTCATCGGACTTTTCCAACGCCAGTTGAGCCATCGTGCTGATGGCGACGATCTCACCGTGTAAATAGTTTTCGTGGACGCGATCGATGCGTGTGTAGGCTAGTGCAAGTGGATGAGCCATAGCAAGACCGCCGCTTTCAAAACCAATCCCGCTGAGCAGGGTGTTTGCCTCCACAACTTTTTCGACGTTATCATCGTTTTTATTCACAGCAACCGACTCAGCGGCTGCTTCGCCAACTTCATAAATTGTCTTTGCGCAGATTTCGCTGATGGCGTACGCGGCTAGTGACGGACGCGCCCCGGCCGGCGTGATAGCTTTTGGATTACTCTGGCAAATCCTAGCCTCGTACCATGTTGCGATGGCATCCCCCATACCTGCGACCAGATAACGTTCGTCCGCCTCAGCAACTACGTTTGTGTCAACGATTACCAGGCTAGGGCTGCGAGCAAAGTACTCAACCGATTCCTGGACCCCCTCTGGTGTATAGACTACTGAAAGAGCAGAGCAGGGTGCGTCATTCGATGCTAGCGTTGGTGCTACAACAGAAGGCACGTTTAGCCGGTGTGCAATGCACTTACCAGCATCAACTGTTTTGCCGCCACCCAGTGCTATCAGGTAGTCGATCTGAGAAGATTGGAGAGCTCTCACCTGAGCCTCAATCTCTAGTACCGAACACTCACCGTGAAACTGGGCGATGACCACATCTATCTCTGCTCTTTTCACGCTTTCGATGGCTTTCTTGCCTTCGTTTGCAAGGCAGCGTTCTGAGCCGAGTACTGCTGCACGCCTGACTGACAATAGTGCAAGGTGATCACCAAGTCGATCGAGCAAGCCAGGTCCTTGGACATATTTTTGTGGAGAAAGTAAGACTCTAGGCAGTGCATCGTCGAAGCCACTGAAAAATGCTCGAGGCGTATACGGTTTGTCGGACATTTTTTGGCTCAGTTAAAGGTCATGGCAAATTTACCAAAGATAGATAGTTAAGACGAAAGCAAAATGGGTGAGTTCACCCAGTTCTGTCTGACGGTGCCTACTTGGGCCTGATATAGTCGTTCATTATCTGTAGTCAGGGTGCAGTTATGAGTGTTCCTTTACCGAATGATTATGCTGAACGCGTTTATGCCGGTGTGCTTGGAAAGGTTATCGGTGTTTATTTGGGTCGACCGTTTGAGGGCTGGACCTATGAGAAAATCCAAGAGCAACTGGGTGATATCGAGTACTACGTTCACAACAAGTTAAATGTACCCCTTATTGTCACCGACGATGACATTTCTGGGACATTTACTTTTGTCAGAGCGCTGGCAGATAATCACTTTGATGTTGATATAACTGCTCAGCAGATCGGTGAAACTTGGCTTAACTACCTGATCGAGAAGCGCACAATTTTGTGGTGGGGCGGACTTGGCAATTCAACAGAACATACAGCCTATCTCCGATTGAAAAACGGCGTACAAGCTCCCGATAGCGGTTCTATGGCGCTAAACGGCAAAGTCGTCTCTGAGCAGATAGGTGCGCAGATTTTTATCGATGGCTGGGCAATGGTTTCACCTGGTGATCCTCATCAAGCCGCAGCGCTTTCTGAAAAAGCTGCGAGAGTCAGTCATGACGGTGAAGCAGTATACGGCGCCATTGTCATGGCAGTTCTAGAGGCTATGGCGTTCGTTGAGCAAGATACCAATAAACTCCTAGACACGGCACTTGACTATATTCCACAGGATTCAGTCATACGTAAATTAATTGACGACGTTCGTACCTGGCATGCAAAAGAACCAGATTGGCGTGCCACTCGAGAGATACTAGCAGCCAACTATGGATACGATAAGTACGGCGGGAATTGCCATATGGTGCCTAACCATGGATTGATCATTCATTCACTTTTGCATGGCGAGAATGACTTTTCTGAAACTATGAAAATCATTAATACCTGCGGCTGGGACACCGACTGTAACTCGGGCAACGTCGGTTGTCTTATGGGAATTAAGAATGGTTTACAGGGCATAGATCTTGGGCTAAACAAGGGTGCTGATTGGCGCGGTCCCGTAGCCGATAGAATTTATATTCCGACAGCCGATCCAACCTGGGGCATTTCAGATTGTGCAAGGGAAGCCGTCGAGATTATCAATTCCGGAAGGGCACTTGCAGCTGAAGAGCTTTGGCAGCCGAAGGGCAATGCGCCATTTCACTTCGAATTTCCGGGCTCGGTGCAGGGTTTCACCATAACTTCCGGAACCGGCGAAATTGAAAACGTTGAAGGCCACAGTTCCGCGGGAAAACGTACGCTGCGTCTACAGGGTGATGCTGAAACAAGATTTGGTACACCGGTGTTTACACCTTCAGTCGATATTGCGCGTTATTTCGATGGTAAAGGTTATGCTTTGATGGCGTCACCGAGGGTCTACCCTGGACAGACAATTAATGGTCGGATCAGCGGTTCCGGTTCTGCTAATCTTTACCTTGCGTCTTATGGCGGTGATGACGAAGTGGTTATCAGTCGCGGTGAGCCTGCTCAATTAAATGAATCAGGTGTTACTTTCAGTATGCCGGTTCCCTCGGTCCAGCCGGTTTTCGAAATTGGTGTTGAATTGCCTGAAGGTGGTGTGGTCTTCCTAGATTATCTTTCTTGGTCGGGAGAACCTGAGGTCACTTTTCGACAACCGGATACACCGAAAGGTAAGCATCCGTCTGCGATGTGGCGTCGTGCTTGGGTCAACGGTGTTGATGAGCTATGGACCTTTGCCGAGTCATTTCGGTTAATGCAGAACGAGGGGCGCGGGCTGATTGTTCAAGGTACACGGGACTGGCGGAACTATACAGTGACGGCGGATGTTACTCCTCACATGGCCAAAGCTGCGGGTATAGCCGCTAGAGTCCAGGGTATGCGCCGTTACTATGGTTTACTTATTGGTCACGACAAAAAGGTTCGTATAATAAAAATGGTGAACGAAGAGTCTATTCTAGCGAGTGCAGATTTTAATTGGTCGTTTGGCGATACGATTGAGCTTAGCTTAACTGTCGATGGCGATAAAATCATTGGTGTTGCAAATGGTGTCGAGGTTCTTAAGACTGAGGATTCAACCCTTGCTTGTGGCGGCATTGCACTTATTGCAGAAGAAGGCCGGACGGCTACTAATAGTGTTCGGGTCAACCCCGCGTAAATATTTCAGGTTAGGGGTCACAGTAAATGACGGTTTTTGGTAAAGATGAAACGGCGTTAAGCAAATTTGCCGCAGAAATTCCGATACCTCAGTTCGACAAGGCCAGTTTTAGTAAACCAAAACCGTTGGACCTCGCAAAAATCGCGATTGTTACAACGGCAGCTCTTCATCGGATAGGTGAGCCAGGTTTTGAGCTTGGCGATAGTGACTTTCATTTTGAAATCTTGCCGAAAGACGCACGAGATTTGGCGCTTGGTCATCACAGCGTTAACTTTGATCGAGGCGGCTTTGCGGCAGATATCAATGTTGTTTATCCCATTGATCGGCTTGAGGAATTGGCAGATCAGGGTGTTATTGGTGGAGTTGCGGATAGTCACTATTCTTTCGCGGGTAACCAGTCAGAGACGGTGTCTGAAATCCGTCTCGACTCTGGCCCTCTTTGTGCTAGAGAAATGCTAGAAGAGGGAGTAGACGTCGTTCTTTTAACAGGCACCTGACCACTCTGTCCTCGTACCGTGTGTACGCTGGCACATGTTTTTGAAGAAGCTGGTTTGGCGACGATCGTTTTGACCCCGATGAGAGATGTCGCTGATCGTATGAAAGTTCCGAGAGCTCTTTATACAAAGTTCCCGGTAGGTCTTTCGCTTGGCAAACCGAGAGATAAAGATTTTCAGAACGAGGTGTTGCACGCTGCGTTCTCCTTGCTCGAGGAATCGATGGGTCCGGTTATCCAGGAATTCCCCCTTGAAGTAAGTTCTAATGGTCACACTCCACTAGTATGCACTATTCCACCAAGGCATGATGCTGAAATACATCCTGCGGTTGATGAAGCACAGGCTTTAAAGTTCGCTTATGATCGCGCACTAAAAAAAAGCAATCGAACATCTGTCGGCATGCAGATCGAGGCAGAGCTAGTGCCAGAAGCTTTAGAAAGCTTTGTCCGGATTGTTGAAGGAGAACAATGGGACGAAGTAGGCTTAATACCTGGGACCATATATGGAACGGTGCATGATATTCGTTCTTACTATGAAGAGCTGGCATGCGAATTGGCGAAAGGTCCTATAGAGCCATGGGGAACCGAAGAATGGTTTTATGACCAAACCGAGGCTGGTCAGCTTATCCTAAAGGCTCGACAAATGATGAGAGACAACGGTGCAGATCAGTCTATTTGGTTTGGACTTGCTCCCGCGGGAAGGAAATAGGAGCTGAATGATTCAATGACCTGTTCGGATGCGTGAACAAGTTCGATAGTTTAGATTTACTTCTTTTGGCGATGAAGGTGCCCATTAGGTAGGCGTTAGAATCAGATTCTCTGCTGGGTTGAGTTATCTTTGGCTGCATGCTGATTCAAGATGCGCGTGCCAAATTGGCAAGGAATGTTGGAGAAATCTGTTTTTTATCTTCTGCAAAAAGTTTCTAACGGACTAGGAGCTACCGTCAATTTTATGGTCATTGAATGAGTATTCAAAATACGCGTTTAGGTAAGATCAGAGGTATCGACAAAGCCTCTTGTAGGATTTTTCTTGGGGTTAGATATGGTGAACCTCCGAAACGATTCCGATCGCCAGTAATGTCGGATGGCTGGAAAGGCGTTTTTGAGGCGACCGAGTGGCCTAATCGCGCGATGCAAACAAATAAGGAAGGCCTGTTCGGGCAGCGAATCTATGGTGCCCTGAGCGAAGATTGCCTGTTTATGAATATCTATACTCCAAGCAGTAGCTCGACAGGTTTACTCCCAGTTATGGTTTGGATACACGGTGGCGGTTTCAGAGGTGGAACGGGTAATGAGTACGATGGATCAGTTTTGGCGCCACAGGGTAATGTAATTGTAATCACCTTGAACTTTCGGGTCGGCCCCTTTGGTCACTTGGATCTTTCGTCTCAGGGGCCTGCCTTTGAGGGATCAGCCTCTAACGGCTTTAAAGATATGATCCTTGCGTTAAATTGGATCCAGCAGAATATTGAAGACTTCGGCGGTGACCCTGGGAACGTTACGGTCTTTGGAGAGTCTTCAGGGGGTTCATCTGTCTTAGGGTTGCTGGGAGCCCCCTCCGCTGAAGGACTCTTCCACAAGGCGATAGCTCATAGCGCAACTGCTGCCTATCGTATCTCCGAAGATCAATCGCATATCATCGCGGAGCGTCTAGGAATCGAAGTCTATTCCTGCGCGGATTATTTGCTCTCAATGACCGCAGAAGAGATTATCGACTTGGATTTGCCGTCAACAATTACCATAGATGGGTATGTCATAACACGTTCAACAGATGATGCAATACGGTCAGCGGGCAAGGATGGGGTGGCATTAATCGCAGGTACAAATGCTCGGGAGGGTACTTTATATACGCTGGGGAACCACGACGCTCAGGATCACTATCCCTGGTTAAACAATTATCTTGCAACGGATATGCTTTATGGCAAAGATCCTCATTCGTATCAACGGGCTCTTAGAGCTCTCTACCCTGAAGCTTCTGAAGGATCTATCCATGAGAAGATTTGGACGGATATGTTCAGGAAAGTCTGTACCGATGTCGCTCACCAAGCCGCTTTAAAGGGGGCTGGTGGTTGGTTATATCGTTTTGACCTAGCTCCGACGCTCCGGGAAACGAGACATCTCGGAGCGTCGCACTCTTCCGAAATGGCGTTCACTTTCAATGCGTTCGGAAATCCCGACACACATTCACGTGTCTTCCACGATCGAAACGACTCAATTGTTAAGGATTTGGCACTTAAGTGGTCGAATACGCTCGCTCGTTTTGCTAGAACCGGTGATCCAAATGGCGATGGTTTGCCAGAGTGGCCTATGTACGATGAAGGTAGATCGTGCTTGGTGCTAGATGAGACCTGCTACGTCGCAAAAGACCCAGATAGGCGACATCGAGCTATCTGGGCTGCAACTGATTGACAGAAGAGACTTATGTTCAAACTCCTTAATGACATTCGAATCATTGACTTGACAACGATTGTTCTAGGCCCTTACGCGACTCAATTGTTGGCTGATTTTGGGGCTGAAGTTGTGAAAATCGAACCTGAAGATGGTGACATTTTCAGGGCGGTTCGTCCTGGACGAACTAATGATGTTGGTGCAGGCTTCATGAATTTTAATCGTAATAAACGCTCAGTCGTCTTGGATCTGAAATCGCAATCGGGCCAATCCGCTTTAAGAGAATTAATCAAGGATGCGGATGTGCTGGTTCACAATATGAGAGTTATTTCAGCAGAGCGATTGGGTATAGGCTTCAAAACAGTGCAAAAAATGAACCCGAAACTTGTCTACTGCTACTCGCCAGGATTTGGGGGAAGAGGGCCAGATAAAGACGCACCCGCTTATGATGACGTCATCCAGGCTCGCTCAGGATTGGCTGCACTTAACGCCGATATTTCAGGTGCGCCCCGGTTCGTGCCGACCATAGCATGCGATAAGATCGTAGGCTTGCATCTTGCACTGGCCATCCAGGCGGGCCTTATCCAGAAGGAAAAGAAAGGGGAAGGGGTTTGTATTGAAGTGCCGATGCTAGAGACTATGACATCGTTTATTTTATCGGAACATTTGGCGGGCTATTCATTCATCCCCGAAGAAGGGGAGGTGGGTTACACACGCCTAACTTCAGATAACCGTCGCCCTTATGAAACCAGGGATGGTTATCTTGCCATTCTTCCCTATAGTACCAAGCATTGGGTTCGTCTTTTTGAAATCACTAACAACGTTGAATGGCAAACAGCAGAAAAAGTCACCGATCCAGTTTTACGAAGCCAGCATATAGATGAGCTTTATGAAAAGCTCGCGGCCCTGGCCAAAACAAAATCTACAGCTGAATGGCGGCGACTGTTAAGTGACGCAGATATACCTCACGCTGAAATCACTGGCATACAGGATTTGTTGGTTGATGAGCACCTAGCGGCTTCCGGCATGTTTAATGTCTATGATGATGAACTTCTGGGTAGAATTCGAGAGATACGTTCTCCATTTGAAGTCAATAGCCAACTGGATTTTGAAGTCGCGGCTAACCGACCAGCCCCTGGTTTGGGTGAAGGTAATTCAGACTTTTTCGATTAGATGTCATGCAGGTACCAACGCACACCGCATATATCGACGCGTTCTTCTGAAACTAGCGCACCTCTCTCCTCAGCTTTTGTCAGTATTCGTTTACGATCGCTGACGTTTATGTCTATGCCGCTCAATCCAGGTCCTCGACCGTCTGTCGCTTCTACGAATCTGATGAAGACATTGTTTAGTTTAATGGTAAATTGGTCACCCCGACGCTCCAAATCCACACCCGCCACCTTTGCCCAAAGCTCTGCAAGTTCGAGCGGATCCGTTCCCTGTAGTTCAACGCCCTTAAAGTCAACGGTTACATCTTGCTTAACCTTGTCCTCCCATCCAGTCCCGCCCACTGGGTGCCAATACCCTTCGAAGTCGTTGTAAGCGTCAGATTCAATTTCAAAAAATGCGGCCTTCAGATCACCGGGATGTAGCTGACAGAGATACCAGTCACCTCGCTTTGTCTCGTGCGCGATCCGGACACCGTTTTCTAATGCATTACTCCTGATAGCCTCAAGTGAGTTACGACTGTCGGCCTGTGTAATCACCATGTATCCACCGTCCCCACTCCGGCGATCTAGGTATCGGCCACCTGCTGTGCCTTCCTGGATTGGGGCGACCACTTCTAGAAAGTTTCTCCCTATCGGCATTAAAGTGTTTTCTAATCCGAACTGTCCTACGCCCGGGTCGACGTAACAACGTTCAATTCCAAGCACCTCCGTCAGGTCTTCAATAACAGGTTCTAGCTCCCGTGCGACTAAGCAGATTTGGCGTAATTGAATTGTCATTATTGATTCCTATTGTTTGATTTTTTTATAGGTCGCTAAAATTTGGTCGACGTTTTTCGACAAAAGCTGCCAGAGCCTCTTGGTTAGCCGGACTACCACGTAGATTGGCCAGCGCTTGGTTTTCATCCTTCATAGCTTGCTTTAGCTGTTCACGAATAGGATCTACTATCAGAGCCTTGGTTTGGGTGAGTGACGTTAAAGGTAAATTTGCAAGAATTTCCGCCTTAGCTAAAACGTGCTTCATAAGTTCATCTGCTGGGACGGTTTCAAGTGCAAGCCCCGTGCTCACGCATTCGTCGGCAGTCATCCACTCAGATGCTAGCAAAAACCACGATGCTTGTTGGCGACCTAGAAGTTGTCTGAAGGTTATTGTGCTGGCGGCTTCTGCCGTTAAACCTAAAGCTGAGAAAGGGCAACGCAAACGCGCGCTATTGGCCATAAAGACAGCATCAGCTAAACCACAAATTGTCGCACCTATACCGATCCCGATACCATTGACGGCGATCAGGAGCGGTTTGGGGAAATCGATAGCTGACTCGATCATTTGTTCGAACCATTGTGCTCGTATTTCGGCAGCTTCTTTTAAGTCAGCACCTGCCCAAAATGCGCTACCGCTTCCCGTAAGCACTACAACCTTAATCTCCTCATCTGCGGAGGCAGATCGAAACATCGCAATCAAATCTTTTGCCATCTGAGCATTTAGTGCGTTTAACACTTTGGGTCTGTTTAGTTGGACGACGCGAACATATCCCTTGTCTTTAATAGTCAGTGTTTTCAAGCTAATCATCCATGCTAGAAGTTTTTGTTTCGAAGGCTTTCAGTTCATCATGCCATTTCTGAAATTGTGTTTCCCGGCGACTATCTACTAGGGTGTTTGGTGCTCTACCAGATGCGAGTACCTTTCTCTCTGGATAATCTGCACCGAGAGCGCTGCGTGTTACGGAGAGGCTCCAGGCCTGAAATTGTTGATATAAGTGTTTCGCGATTTTTGGATAACTCTCCACTAAATTGACTACTTCACTAGGGTCTTTAGTCACGTTATATAGTTCAAAGGATGAGTCGGCCTGATCGTAATTTTTTAGAATTTTCCAGTCATTGTCGAGCCACGCCCAGCCGCCATTCGCACGAAAACCAATGGGTTTGTGTCTTTTTTCGGGCTCTTCGCGGAAAGCGTGAATTATCGAAATTCCGTCGTAAACTTGATTGATTGATTCCGGATCGAGGCCGGCGATATCGATTAGGGTGGGAAAAATATCCGTGGTGCTAGCGGGAAAATTAGAAATTCGTGGGTTTATTTTGTTAGGCCATTCGATGACGGCGGGAACCCGCAGTCCACCCTCATAAAAGTCTTTTTTAAACCCTCGCAGGTCTCCTGTGCTATCGGGATGGACCCCTCGGTAACAACCATGTTGTTCTATTGCTTCCAGACTTGTAAGGGAAGGATCAATTTCATTACCGCAGTTTGACGGATAGAGTATCTGTCGCTGGTCGCCTTCTTTAACCATAAGCGCATCGATATTTGGTGTCCCTCCATTGTCACTGGTAAACCACACTAACGTATTTTCTGATATATCGAGGTCTCTCAGAGCCGTTCTTAAATAGCCTACGGAACGATCAATTGCGACAATCTCTCCTAACATATTAGCTGAAGTGTCATCGATCTTGGTTAGGAATAACCCGACGTCACTCTCTGCAGCATGCCAGGGTCCATGTGGGCTTGAATACCAGATAACAACGAAAAATGGACTCCCGTTTTTAACCTGATTGGTAATGTACTTAAGAGCCTCCGCCACAATTACCTCCGAACCATCTCCTCTAAATGATTCTCTCTGACCATTACGTGACAACTCAAATTCACTAAAGTCAAAGCCGCTGGTTGCACTGAGCCAGTAATCGAAGCCAAATTCTCCCGGGTTATGTGGGTCGTGAAGCGGTAAGGGATGATCTTTAGCTGCAGCTTCATTTAAGTGCCATTTGCCGAAGTGCGCAGTAGCGTAGCCAGCGTCTTTGAAAGCGGCAGCCAAGGTTAATTCTTGCCTGTTAATTGAATGTCCAACGCGGAAGGCTCCGGTTCGATCGTTTGTTCGACCCGTAAGAATAGATGCTCGCGTAGGTGTACAGCTGGGTGCTCCGGCATAGAATCTATCCATGCGCAAGCCCTCACTCGCCATGCTATCGAGATTTGGAGTTTTAAGTAGTGGGTAATCATAGTATCCAGTTTGTGCCCACCCCATGTCGTCCGCCAACAGCAGAATGATGTTCGGTTGTTTGTCGCTGCCAAGGGCTGCAGTTGTGATCAAATATATAGATAAAGTGAAACTTAGGATCTTCAAATTAGGTCCTTCGATAAACCAAGATAATGATTGCGCATTGCACTTCTCTCTTTAGACAGAAGGTTGTTTATATCAACCTAATATCGGTAAGTTAGGGGTTTTATATACCGTTTGATTGTCGGTTTATGACGCAACACATTAACTTTAGTTGAGAACTTGACGTTCCGAAATTTGGTTAGTTTCCTAGTCCGTCTAGAAAGCTATTTACGAAAGAAGTTGCTATCGTCACAGATGCAGAGGCCCGTGGCAATAAAGGTTTTCACTAATGGCTTGTTAGTTGGCTGTGGCTTGTAAAAATTTGATTTAAGTTAGGAGAAACAATTTTATGGATCTTCAATTAGGCGGCGCCAAGGTCGTTATATCCGGTGGTAGTCAGGGAATCGGGCTAGAAGTCGCAAAAACTTTTCTGGAGGAGGGCGCGACTGTGCAGATAGCGGCTCGTACTGAATCCAAGATTAATGAGGCGTTAGAGCAATTAAGCCCTTTCGGTTCTGCAACTGGCCAAGTTTGCGACGTTGCAGACTACGATACTACCGTTTCATGGATGCAAGACGCTGCGGCAACAATGGGAGGTATTGATATTGTTATTCACAACGCGACAGCGAGTGGGCTTCCGGATGGCGGGCCGCAATCATGGCGAAGCAATTTTGAGGTTGATTTGCTGGGTATGGTGGGTATGAGTGAAGGTGCTTTGCCTTATCTCGAGGAGTCAAAGCGTGCGGCTCTGGTTCAGATCGCTTCGATTACTGGGATAGAGCATCACGACGTGCCCATCAGTCCGAGCTACGGTGCTATGAAAGCAGCATCGATTCGTCATATGGCGCAACGCGCATTACAGTGGGGAGGGAAAGGCATTAGGGCGAATACCGTCGCGCCAGGACCTATCTTTATAGAGGGTGGCGCGTGGAATAATATTAAGGATAACGCGAGCGCCCTTTACGAACGGGATAGAGACTGGCATCCAACAGGGCGTATGGGAACCGCTGAAGAAGTTGCCCGTGTTGTGGCGTTCCTGGCGAGTCCGGCGGCAAGTTGGGTTAACGGTACCACTGTTCGTGTCGATGGCGCTTTCTGTCGGGGAGTGGATTTCTAGATCAGGCCGCTGAAGTCTGAAGTTTTCCTCTCTTTTTTCTATCACTTCTATTGCGACTTCGTCTGCTTTGATCTTGACGTTTTGATTTTTGGTTTTTTGTCTGCTGTTTTTTCTTGGACGGTAAACCCTTGCTACCCTGGATTTTCGAGGACTCAGGCAACTGATGCTCCGGTTCAAATGACTCAACCGTGACACGCTCGATAGAAGTCCCGGTTAACCGTTCAATGTCTCTGAGTTGCTTGATCTCGTCAGCAGACACCAGTGAAATTGCAGTCCCGGATTTGCCCGCGCGACCCGTACGGCCAATTCGATGAACATAATCTTCAGCGACATGTGGCAAATCAAAGTTAATGACGCGTGGCAGGTTTTGTATGTCGAGCCCTCTTGAGGCGATGTCAGTGGCGATTAGCACATCAACTTGACCATCTTTGAATTTGCGGAGTGCTTTGGTGCGCTGGAATTGACTCTTGTTGCCATGGATAGCTGCGGTGCATATTGAGGCTTTATTAAGTTGGCGCGCCAGCTTGTCGGCGCCGTGTTTTGTCTTTGTGAATACAAGCACTTGGGACCAACTGTTGCTTTTGATCAGGAAGGTAAGCAATCGACTTTTTTGTTGTTTGTCGATGGGGTGAAGCAACTGTTTTACGGCTTCAATGGCTGAATTTCGGGGGGCCACGTCGACTTCCTCTGGCTTTTTCAGCATTGTTGCAGCTAGTCCGCGGATTTCTTTTGAATAGGTTGCCGAGAACATGAGTGTTTGTTTATTCTTCGGGAGCAATCGTTGAATTTTATTCAAATCATGAATGAATCCCATATCCAGCATGCGGTCAGCTTCGTCGAGGACAAAAAAATCTAGATTGTCGAATTGAATGGCACCTTGCTGATAGAGATCCAGTAAGCGTCCGGGCGTCGCTACCAGCAGGTCAACTCCTTTCCTTAATTTGCGTATCTGTGGGTTGATGTTTACTCCACCATTTACCACGGCTGACTTGATATTAAGCTCTTGTCCGTAAGCTTCGATGCAAGCTTGTATTTGTGCAGCCAGTTCACGAGTAGGAGTTAACACTAGACCTGCTACTTTGCCTGGTGGAATCGCCTTTCGTGAACTTAGTGCTTGAAGAATGGGCAGCACGAAGGCTGCTGTTTTTCCTGTTCCTGTTTGCGCTGAGGCCATGACATCGCGACCGCGCAGAATAATCGGGATGGCCTTTTGCTGAATTAACGAAGGTTTGGTGTAACCTTTTCTTGTTACGGCTTTTAAAAGCGGTTCAATAAGGCCGAGATCCGAAAATTTCATAATAGTCCAGTGCGATAGATCGCATGATTACTGAGTGGAAGGCTGAGTATTTATTTGAGCCCGTGTGCCAGATTGGCACTGCGCGGCATTCTTGATTGCCACTCGGGAGGGAGGGAAAGAACGGTTGGAACCGTTCGCGACTGCGTCTGCGCTAGCTGGAAAAATCCAGCGTGCGCACTTTATAGCCTAAAGGGACTGCGCACAAGAGCATCGTTAAAAAGATATTGATCTATGTCTCTGCAGACAGGAATAATTTCGTTAGGTAGCGCTCATAAGATTCTCTTGAATCTTTCGAAGAGTCGTTGCCAGCATTTGTTTATCCTCCGTCTTCTTCCTTGCAGCGGATTCAGACGACGCGAGCCAGCTAATAGACTTTGCGAACAGTGCTCCGCCATGTCTAAGGTTGTGCCCACCCGTACCAAATTCGAAGTGATAGTCGTAACCTGCAAATTTTAAAGCATCGGCCATCATTTTGTTTGCCAACGGCCAACTACCTAGCAGAATTTCAGCATCGGCTTCGCCGCTGGTCAGAAAGATTTTAATCGGCTTGCGTGGTTCTTCGCGGACCCAGAAGGGGAACTCATGGCCCCCTCGGATGTTCGTAAAAGATCCGCAATGACTAATTACCTTGCCAAAGGAGTCTGGCCGTTGCCAGGCCATGTTGAAAGCACAAATGCCGCCGCTGCTAATGCCGCAGGCGATTCGCTGTTCGGGATCTTTGGTAATTTTAACCTGCAAAGTATTTTCTACGAATGGCAGCAGTTCTTCGTCAATGAAACGTACATAGGTGTCGTTGATTGAATCGTATTCGATACTTCTCTGATTTCTGGCTTCGATTTCTGTTGACCCCTTAAAGGCCCCGGGCATCACGAACACGCCGATGGTCGGTCGGATCTTGTTCGCGTGCATAAGGGAATCCAGCACGGCTGTCGCACGCACCGGGCCTTGACGATCGAGATAGCCGCCTCCGTCTTGACAGATCAATAGAGAGGCAGTGCCCTCGAGGTTGTTTGGTATTGAGACCCAGAGGTCACGATAGGTGCCTGCGAATATCTCGGTATCGGACCAGTTGCGAAAAGAAGTTATCTTCGCGGTAGGGATTTCATTGTCAGGAGAGGCTTCAGCGCAGGGATGATAAGCCGAATCTCCTGGGACGCTTAGTGACAATAGGATTTCTCCATTGGTACGCCCGTTGATTGCATCTGCCAAGAAGTCACTGTCTGACATTATACTTTCCTAAAATTCGTTTATAGATTACATCCGGCGAAGTTCTAGTTTGGCTACCAGAAATATTTAGTCATTCTAGGATAAGTGGGTCAAGCTCAGTGCCAGGTGGGTAGTTGTCGGCGATCTGGTACATGCCATCCATTGTGATCTCTGACTTGATCGTCATGCTTTTGTCCGAGCTAACTTCGATTGGACCAAGTTTGGCGATGGCGCATCGATTTTCTCTCATCAGTGAGTCCTGAACGGTCAGCATTAGGCCGTTCTCACCAACCTCTAAAGCTAAGTCTGTCAGAGCGGATTTGAGCATTCCACCGTGTGCCTCGAATGTTACTGTTCCCTGAAAATGCTGACTGCCGTTCGCGTCGCCATCTTTATCAATGCTTAAGTCTCCGCCTGGTTTAGCTTCGAAAATAATTGACCCATCGTCAGCTCGTGTCGCTCCGTCACTCACGGCGATGGATCCGCCGGCAGCTTCGACATAGTTCCTGAAGCTAGCTTTGACTCCCCAAGTTAATCGATTGAAACTCATTTTTGCTCCTCATGACTGCTTTTGCCTAGAATGACGTAAGTGAAGAAAAAATTCATCTGGATAGGCAACAGAGGCTTCGGGCATGATATTGAATCTCGAAATAGTGAGAACAAACTTTAGGTTCTTTCGACCATGATCAGGTTTTTTGCACTGTTTTGTTGTCTTGTTCTTTTGTTCGGATGCGAGGACAAAGCTGAGCTTAAGCAGCACAATGATCCGGCGAAATATAGCCTTGCGAAAGA
>MDSV01117456.1_pt1 | contig 15556 bp, 16 predicted proteins | sample 810851 | NCBI WGS metagenome assembly MDSV01 (sample SAMN05326640, study PRJNA326480) | marine metagenome | isolation source: seawater | place: Atlantic Ocean: North East | collected 2012
TCAATTTCTCTTATTAAATGGCCTTTGCCAAGACCTCCCATTGCTGGGTTACATGACATTACACCAATGTCATCAGATGAAAAGGTTACTATCGCAACGTTTGCCCCTATTCTAGAAGACATTACAGCAGCTTCGATTCCTGCGTGTCCACCGCCTATAACTATTACATCATAAATCATAAAATAAGTTCCACGTGAAACAATTTATTTGCCAATACAAAAATTGTTAAAAATATATTCTAATCTATCCTCTATATTATTATTTCCATATAGTTCGTCAAGCTTTGACAAAGCTTTTGACAAAAAGTCGGAAGCTATTTCAATTTGATCTATATTTTTAACACACGACCTCAAGTATTCACCCATAGTTTCTATTATTTGAATTTGTCTTTTCTCAGAAAAGTAATAACTATCAATCATTTTAGAGTCAATCGATATCAAGTTTTTATTTAAAAAATTATAAATATTAATCAACATATTGTGAGGGTTCTTTGTATCTATACATGATATAGATAAGCTTTGAAATTTTTTTAATTCTTTAATATCTTTTTCCCATTTAGTCTTTCCACTATGAAAGCTTGGTAGATCTGATTTATTAAAAATTATAACTAAATTTTTATTCTTTATATTATCAATTATCTTTTTGACTAATATACAATTTTCAGAATTGTGGGAATCCGGAGACAAAACTAAAATAAAATTATTATTTATCTTTAATGATTCATTCGTCTTTCTTATTCCTTCATTTTCAATAGTATTTGTGGACACTCTAATTCCAGCTGAATCTACAATAGTGGTTTTAAAGCCTAAGATACTGAGTGAAGAATGGTTTTGATCAGTAGTTGTTCCTTTTATTGATGAGACTATTGCTTTATTATCCTGACATAAAAAATTATATAATGAAGACTTACCAGTGTTTGTAGGGCCAAATATAAGAATTTTGTGTTCATTATCAATTTTTTTTAAATTATAGGAAACTTTGATTAATTTTTCACTTTGCTCAATAATATTATTTAATTCATCAAGTATTAGAATGTTTTCAAAGTCTTCGTCTTCCTCTGAAAAATCTATTGAAGCATCTAATAATGATAAACTTTTCATAATTATCTTTCTCCAAGTATTACAAATATTTTGTGACTGACCGAAGGTTTGTTTAGATGCAATAATTCTTTGGGATTCGGTTTCAGAAGCTATTAGGTTGGAAAGACCTTCGAAATGAATAAGGCTATTTTTCTTGTTTAAGTAGGATCTTTTTGAAAATTCACCAGGTTGAGAGAATCTACATCCACTAATTCCGTTAAGCTCGTCTAAAATTTTATTAACAATTGCTATGCTACCATGAGGATGTATTTCTAGCATATCCTCGCCAGTAAAGGATCTGGGTGATTTAAAATATAGAATAATGCAGTTATCAATTATTTGTTGATTTTTGCTATAAATCGATGAGTAATACACTTTTCTTGGACTGATTTTTTTTTTTTTCGTTAATAATTTTGCAATTTCCAAGCTCTTTATACCTGAGATTCTTATTACCGCTATAGCGGATTGGCCAAGAGGAGTAGAAAGAGAAAATATGGTATGTTTATTTTCAATCATTTTTGTGTTATTAAATAAATTAGTTTTACAATTATACATAAGAATTTATGATTGTAATTCAAAACTTGGAGTTTATTTTGATAAAATTAATAATTACTTCACTATTCCTTTTTGTAGCAAATAACGCTATTGCAGAGGTAAATTCAGGCGATACAGCTTGGATCTTATCATCTTCAGCTTTGGTTCTATTTATGACTTTGCCTGGCCTTGCGCTGTTTTATGGAGGTTTAGTTCAGTCAAAGAATATACTTTCAGTTCTATGTCAACACTTTGGCGTAGCATGTTTGATGTCGATCATATGGGTAGTAATTGGGTATTCCTTAGCTTTTTCTCAAGGAGATTCTAGGTTTTTTGGAGATCTTGCTAAATTATTCATCTCCATTTCAAGTGATTCAACAGTTGGAGCAATTCCTGAAATTTTGTTTGTTATGTTTCAAATGACATTTTGTATTATAACACCAGCACTTGTTATTGGTGCTTATGTTGAACGTATAAAATTTTCTGTAGCACTGCTTTTCTCAGCTCTTTGGCTACTATTCGTCTACTGTCCAGTTGCCTTTTGGGTTTGGGGTGGAGGCTTCCTTTCTGAAATGGGGGTTAAAGATTTTGCCGGAGGAATTGTTGTCCACACGACAGCTGGTCTAGCAGCACTGGTTATTGCAGTAGTTTTGGGAAAACGAAAACCATTTACAAATAACACCATGAGTCCACCCCATAGTCCAGTACTAACTATGATAGGTGCTTCAATGCTTTGGGTTGGATGGTTTGGCTTCAATGGAGGCTCCGCACTTGCTGCAGATGGTACAGCTTCAATGGCTATTTTAGTCACACACATAGCTGCCTCAGTAGGGGCATTTTCATGGATTGTTATTGAATGGATTAGATATAGAAAACCTTCGTTAGTTGGAATGGCAACGGGAATGGTAGCAGGATTAGCAACAATTACGCCTGCTTCGGGTTTCGTTGGAGTTCAAGGTGCAATAATACTTGGCTTAAGTGGGGGTATTTTGTGTTACATAGCCGTTGACCTAATTAGAATAAAGCTCAAGATTGATGATAGCCTTGATGTCTTTGCCGTTCATGGTGTTGGTGGTATGCTTGGCACAATACTATGCGGGTGGTTAATGTCTTCTAGTATGGGTGGAGTAGGTTTTGATGAAGGACTTATTGCAATAGATCATGTCAAGATACAAGGGTATTCTGTTTTAGTAGTGGCAGTATGGACTATTGTTATAACTTTTATAATTTTAAAAATTATATCCCTATTTACATCACTAAGAGTTGACGAGGAGAGCGAAATCCAGGGTTTGGATACTTCAACTCATGGAGAAAGTGGTTACAACAATTAGGCAGTTTCCTAAGATAGGTTTTCATAAAATAATTTTAGAAAATAAATTTTCATATATAACTGGTACCTATGTATAATTAGTTATTATAAACATTGTATTCAATGGTCTTACAGCATATCTATTTGTCAAAGGATACACTCAAATTAGAAATATATAACGTATTCAAGTTTTCAGTAATTTTTACTCTAACATTTAAGAAAAGTTGTGAAAAATCGTAAATTATTTTAAAACACTGAAATTCTTGAATTAAATTGAGATTAGAAGGGTGGATTTGCTTATTTGTCGTGTATACGAGCTAATAATTTGAGAATTTCATATTATTTCTTATTTAATAATTTATCCCAAAGAATTTCAGCTATATTAATCTGATCCAAATTATTAATTTGAGAAATACCTGTTGGTGAAGTTACATTAATTTCTGTTAACTCTTCATCAATAATATCAATTCCTACAAAAAATAATTGCTCCTTCACCAAAGTTGCTTTGATTGAATTACAAATCTCATTTTCTTTATCAGTTAAATGTGTTTTCTGTGCTAATCCTCCTAAATGAAGATTTGCTTTGAATTCTCCTTTTTTTGGAATTCGATTCACAGCCCCAACAGGGTTGCCATCAACTAATATAACTCTTTTATCGCCAAAAATAACATTTTCTTTGTATTCTTGAACGATACATGGAACACCGAAACTTTTTATTATTTTTTTAAACGATTCAAGTGCATCTTGCCTAGATTCAATATTTACTTTTTCAATTCCCTTACCTCCCTTATTATATAGTGTTTTAATAACAAGCCTTTTATATTTTTCTAGGATTGAAAGAAATAAATCAGTATCTTCTGTCAAAAAAGTATCAGGCATATACTTTTGAAAATATAAGGGGAAAATTTTCTCAGTAAAATTTTTAATACTTCCAGGATTATTTACAAAAAAAGGTTTGATATTGAATTTTTGATGAACTTCAAGCATATAACAGTTAGTCAGATATCTTTGATTAAATGGGGGGTCCTGACGTATAAAATAGAAATCTAATTTTTCAATATCTATGAACTTAGAATCACCCAAGTCCAGTTTTTCATTTAATATAGGTTGGGCAAAAATTTTAGCTTTACAGTTTTGTAAAGTTAAATTATTTGGTAAGCCAATCCACACATCAAAATTTCTTTTCATTGCCTCTAAAATTATAATGATAGTTGAATCTGTCTTATGATCTAACTTCTCCAGTGGGTCCATCTGAAATAAAACCGTTTGTTTTTTATTTTTCATTTTTTGGTAGATCAATAAAGAGTATAATTTTTTTTATATCATGCATTTCATTTAAAAGATTTTCTAAAGTATTTTTTTCATTTAAACTTGAGGCGATCCCCATTATATAAACCTTTCCTTCTACAACATCTATATTATAATTGTTACTATAAATTCCTTTTGTAAATAAAAGTCTATTCTTAATCTTTGTTTCAAAAATAATATCTTCAGCTCTTTCAATTAATGGTAAAGTTTCACCTATTTCTATCTCATTATAAATATTTTCAACCCCGTCAATTTTCCATACATTTTTAATTATTTCTAATCTCTCTTTATTATTAAAAACTTTACCAATTAAAAGAACTTTGCCATCAGAAACAGAGACATGAATGTTTGTAAAATTTTTCAAACTCATGGTAGATATTTTAGATACAATTTTAGTTTTTAGAAATGAATCTTCAACTGAACCTGTTAAACCCCGAGAAGATGTTGTTAAGTTACCTGCCAAAGCACCTACAGAGCTTATTGCACTACAAGAGGGCAGTTGAAGAAGAATTAGCAAAATACTAATTGTCTTTGCCAACCAAAACCTCTCTTCTACCAACATGGTTTGCAGGACTAACAATACCTTCTGCTTCCATTTGTTCTATAATTCTTGCTGCCCTATTGTAACCAATTTGCAAATGTCTCTGGATAAAACTAGTTGAAGCCTTTTTTTCCCTACAAACAATAGAGACCGCTTTATCATAAAGATCATCAACATCATCACCAAAACCTAACGAAATATTCTGGTGATCATCTTCCTCGATAGTAACAGATTGAAGATAATCTGGTTCACCCTGAGTTTTTAGATGTTCAACAACTGCTTGCACTTCATCAGTCTTTACATAAGGTCCATGCACCCTACGTAATTGATCTCCTAACATACTTATAAGAAGATCACCTTGTCCAAGTAGTTGTTCTGCGCCTTGTTCTTCAATAATTGTTCTACTATTTATTTTATTAACAACCTTATAACTAATACGAGAAGGAAAGTTTGATTTTATAGTACCTGTAACTACATCAACAGATGGACGTTGTGTTGCAACAATTAAATGAATACCAGCTGCTCTTGCCATTTGAGATAACCTTTGTATTGCCGACTCAATTTCTTTTCCAGATGTGATCATAAGGTCGGCAAGTTCATCAACGACGACAACAATTTTAGCAAAAATATTTAGATCTAAAGCTTTTTTTTCAAAAATTGGTTTACCTGTTTCAGAATCATAACCAACCTGCTTTTCTTTAAAAATCACTTTGCCGTCATCTAAGATCCCTTTTACCTTTAGGTTAAAATCTTCTATTTCACGAACTCCAATATGCGCCATCATCTGATATCTATTTTCCATCTCTTTTACAACCCATTTTAAGGCTGAAATTGCCTTTTTTGGGTCTGTAACTACTTCTGTTAATAAATGAGGGATATCTTCGTATATTGAAAGCTCAAGCATCTTTGGATCAATAAGTATCAACTTACATTCTTCAGGAGTTAATGTATAAAGAAGAGATAAAAGCATAGCATTAATTCCTACAGATTTTCCAGATCCAGTTGTACCGGCAACAAGAAGATGTGGCATTTTTGCTAAGTCAACAATAACAGGTTTTCCTAAAATATCTTTTCCTAAAGCTAATGGAAGTTTAAACTTTGTAGATTTATATAAATCATCATCAAGAAGTTCTCTTAAAAAAACTGTTTCTCTATTTTTGTTAGGTATTTCAATCCCTAATGCGTCTTTACCAGGTATTGTCGAAATTCGTGCAGAATTTGCTCTCATTGATCTGGCAATATCATCTGATAGCCTAATAACAGATGAAGATTGGGTTCCTGGTGCTGGCGACATTTCAAATAAAGTAACAATTGGCCCTTGTTTAACGTCAGTTATATCTCCATTAATTTTAAAATCTGACAAAACATTAGCCAAAAGTGTTTTATTTAATTCTGTCCCTCTTCTATTCTCAATCTCTATGCTAGGATTTTTTTTTGACTTTTCTAAAAATTCTATTGATGGAAAAATAAAATTTGACGTTATGTTTGTTTTGTCGATAGATGGTTTATACGAGGATTTAATATTCCTTTTTATTATTTTTTCTTTCTCAAAAATTTTAGGTAATTTGACTTTTTTCCCAGATTTTAACAAGGCAAAAATATAAAAAAATAAATACAAAATTATTTTATAGATAAATTTTATTGATTTCGAAACTTCTCCTGGTTTTAAATTAAATGTAAATAATACGAGAATGATTGTTATCAAAAAAAAAATAGCAAATAGTAAATCTGTTTTCCAAAAACCCTCAGGCAAGTAATTTAAATAATTATAAAGTCCAATACCCAATAAGCCTCCATTAAAAATATTCAAACTGTAGTTTAATGCCATAAACTCACCAAGAATAGATAACCCAATTAGAAGAAATGGAAATAAAGACCAATTATACCAAAACATGTCTTTACCTATAAATATCCTAAAAGAATGAAAAATTAGGAAAAAAGGAATTAAAAAAGAGATTTTACCAAAGACATCTACTAAGATTTCAGATATCACTGCGCCTAAATAACCCAAAAAATTTTGATTACTTGGTATAGTGGAATCAAAATTAAAGAAACTATTGTCAACATTATCATAACTAACTAATGAAAATAACATTAATAGTCCTAATGTTAATAAGATGAATGAAACGAAAAATTTTTCGAAATGTTCTTTAAAGTTTTTAAACATTGAATATTGTATATAATTACATAAATTTTTTAACAATTGTAAAGTATTTTGAATTCTAAAGAACATAAAATAACAATCATTGGCTGTGGTTTAGTAGGTATGGTTTTGGCACTAAGACTTTCTAACGAAAGATTATCCTCCATTATTATAGAAAAAAATTCTACAGACTCCTTAATGGAGTCTAAAGATTCCAGAACAACTGCAATTTCTCAGGGTTCTTCAAGAATACTTAACCAACTAGGTTTATGGAAAAAGATATCTGAAAAAGCCCAACCTATTGAAAGGATATTTGTTTCAGAAGGTATGAATAAAAAAGGTATTCAATTTGAATCAAATACCTTGAATGAAGGTCCACTTGGTTACATAGTAAAAAACAAATATCTCAAAACTATTCTTTTTAAAGAAATATTAAAATCAAAAAATATTAGAGTCTACGATAGAACAGAAATTATAAATATCACTAATAATCATGAAAACGTATCAATTGAAACGAAAAGGAATCGGTTTTCTAGTTCCTTGTTGGTAGGTGCTGATGGAAGATATTCACAAACTCGTTACTTTGGAGATTTAAAATATTATTTTCATGACTATAAACAAATTGCATACGTTTTTAATATTACTCATGAAAAGTCTCATGAATCAAATGCATTGGAGAGATTTTTTCCCACTGGTCCTATGGCTCTTCTACCAGTGAAAAGTAAAAATAATAAATCGTCCTCAGTTGTTTGGACCCAAGAATCATCAAGTAGATCAAGGTTTACTAATAAAAAAAAGTTTAGCGAAGAATTTAATAAGAATTACAATGATTTTTTTGGAAAAATAAAAACTATCTCAAAACCAATTGCCTATGATTTAAATGTTTTTTCATGCTATGACTATTTCAAAGGAAGAATTTTGCTAATTGGTGATGCCTGTCAAGCTATTCATCCTATAGCCGGCCAAGGATTCAACTTAGGAATAAGAGATGCTATTTATTTAGGTGATCTTTTATCTTCATATTCAAAACTTGGTATTGATGTATCAGACCCAACTTTATTAAGAAAGTACTCCCAAAAAAGATATTTAGATAAAAATCTCCTCTTTCAAGCAACCCATCATCTTAATAAATTATTTTCAAACAAATATACCGTAACAAAAATGCTAAGAGATTTTGGCCTCAGAACATTTAACAAATCTTTATTTTTAAAAAAACAAAGTATGTTATTTGCTATGGGACTTATGAAACTTGATTTTTGATCCCAATTTTGTAGAGGTAATCCCAGCTATAGATGCCGGTATCATGGCCATCACTAAAGATGATTCTTAAAGCGTAATTTCCAACTTTCTCAATTTTTTTTAAAAGAACACTCTCAAATTTACTAGCATCAGGCTTTTCTAGATTCTTTTTATTCTCAGCAGATGGAGAGTTTGCTCGTAATACCTTAGCAGAAAGTATCAAATATGTTGAATTTTCGTAACTAAATTGTAACGAATTTTTTCCTTTTGAAATTTTTACAGAATCTGGGATCATTTATTAATCACTTAACAATAAGAATGGGAATGCCACCCTTGATTTCGTATGTATTTTTTTTGTCTTTGGTACAAAGAATATTTTTTTTTTTGTCATAAATTAACTTTTTACCTGACTTTGGACAAATCAAAAATTCTAGTAATTTTTCATTAAACTTTTTCATATTAGGATGAAAACGAAGAGCCAGAAACTGAATTTTCTACCAGTGACATTTTCATCAAAGATATTAATATCTCCACTCTTTGGTCCAAACTCTTTGCTTCAAGAAGTGCCTGTTTTTCATTTTGATCAAATGGGCATCCCATTGATATCGAGTTTATTAAATCCTCATCCGTTGACATTTCAATTGCTTCCCAATCTGCATTTATTGATACTTTTTTTAGGTATTTTTTTAGAATGGTAACAAAGTCAACCCTCCTTTTTTTGTCTTTGAGCCCCAATGTTTTAAAATCGTCCTTAAAGGAATCCCAACAAACATTCGCTCTCCTAAAACCATTTTTTAATCCTAATTCTGAAATTACTCTAAATCTGCAAACACCCTTTAAAATTATTTCGTATCTATTGTCATTTGTCTGAGAAAAGGCTGTAATATAGCCTGCGCAACCAATTTGATAAAGATTTGGGTTTCTAGAATCAGAGTTGTTTTTTAATCTTAATGAAGGCTGAATAATTCCAATAGACCTTCCATGACAAAGTGCATAATCTAACATGTGTAGATAACGGTTTTCAAATAAATTAAGAGGTAACCTCGCTCTTGGTAATAAAAGAACTCTTCCTAAGGGAAACAAAGGTATAACTTTTGGTAGATCAGTAAATGTACTTTCAAAACTATAAGGCATAATTCATTATATGATATTAGTTTAGTAAATTTAAATTGTTTATTTAGAAAAATTATTCTTGAGTTATATTATTGTAATTAATTTATATTTAAGTATATTTAAACTGCCTAAAATGCGGGAATAGCTCAGTGGTAGAGCATCACGTTGCCAACGTGAGGGTCGCGAGTTCGAATCTCGTTTCCCGCTCCATTTATTAAAACACTTCAATTACTAAGTTAGCCATTTATAATGAAAATTAATCTTTAATTAAGTTTATTTAATAAAATTTTTAGTAGTATTTTTTATTATGCTATATATAATTCTATTTAAGGAAATTAATTTTATCGTATTAATTGCATGGAGAGAATTAAAAAGAAATATGTTTCTTTTGGTGAAGCATTTGAATACTTAAAAAAATTTAGATATCAATCAAGGATAAATTGGTCGAAAGAACAAAGATCTTTATTTAGGATTTGCAATTTCATTGTTTTATCAAAAAAAAGAATTAATAAAGTTTTTTCATCTTTGGACAGTTTTTCAAAATTAAGTGACAAAAGTCATTATAAGTTCCATCAAAGTGACATTCACCATATCAAAGAGCTTTTATTAGATAACATGGAAAGATGTTTTCAAAAATTTGATAAAAAAATAAATTTTTATAAACATGATAATATAACCAAAATCCAGGAACATTTAGACAAACTTAAAGACGAGAACCTTCGACTTACAAATGAAAATAAAAGGCTTAATTTTGTAATTGAAAGCTATATTTCTGAAAAAAAACTCAATGATATCAATGAAATACAAGATATCCTTAAAGATAGGCCTAAAAAAAAGAATGTAACAATGAGTAACAAAATAAATAAAATTGAGAAAAATAACCTAAAAAAATTCATTGAAAAATGGGAGAAGGGTTTAACATCTCTTGAAATTAAAGACCAGATTGACAGTGAAAATTTAACAATAAAAAGTGAATTAAAGAAAAAGTATAAATTAGGAAGCTAAGCTTTAATTTGATTTCTTCTTTTCATACATCCCAACAAAATCTACTGGGTTTAGCATTAATGGAGGGAAACCACCCTCTCTTGTCGCATTTGCTACAACTGACCTCAAAAAAGGAAACAAGAATTTCGGGCATTCTATTAGCAGTATTTTCTCTAATACCTCAGCTTCAGCATTTTCAATAGTAAAAATACCACAATATGAGCCCTCAACCAAAAACAAAGGTTTATCATCAGCGTTTGTTTGACCTTTGACAATGAGTTCAACTTCATAAATATTTTCGCCATGATCTTTTAGCAATTTTGTTTTAACATCAATATCTATTTTAAAAGTTGGGTTAGATGAAAAGTTTCTCAAAGATTCAGGTGCTCTGGGGTTTTCGAAAGATAGATCCTTAAGGTATTGAGCATTAATAGTGAACTTCAAGTTGTTTGTGTTTGAATTTTTTTTTTTATTTGCCATATATATGTATCATTATAACTATGAAGTGAATATAATACATAAAAAGATAAAAAGCTTCTATATATATTATTAAAATGAACAGTTTTCCATACATAGACATCTTAATCCTAGCAATGGTTGCTATTTTTATTATTAATAGACTCAAAAATACTCTAGGAAAAAAAACAGGTAACGAAAATGATCTTGCAGATAAATACTCGCAAGGCAGATCAAGATATAAAGAATCAAATCCAGATAAGGTTGTAGAAAAAAGTTTCGCCCCAAAAGATATTGAAGTCACTAGAGAAATTCTACATGACGACCCAAGTACAAATAAAGTATTAAAAAAAATCCAGTCCGTCGACAAAAACTTCCTTTTGGATAGCTTTCTTGATGGCTCAAAAAAAGCATTTGAATATATCATTAAACACTATTCTGAAGAAAACATTAAACCATTGAAAAAACTACTATCATCTAAAATGTATAGTATGTTTGACAATCAAATAAGCAAAAGATCTAAGAAAGGACAAAATTTAGACATTAATATAATTGGCGTAAAAGACCCAGAAATTATCTCAGCAGATATTAAAAGTAATAAAATGGCTGAAATTAAGGTGAAATTCATGTCTGAACAAGTTCAAGTTGTTAAAAACACGAGTGGTAAGATAGTCGAAGGTGACAATAATCAAATACTATCAATAACTGAAAACTGGTTGTTTTATAAAACTTTAAGCTCCAAAGATCCAAATTGGATACTTGATAAAATCGAAGAATGTAATTGAAAAAAAAATTACTTTTTATTTTTTGCATTCTTTTTTTTAATAATTCTTTATCAAATACAATCTACAAGTTAGTTGATGAACTTAAAATTAATAATTTCATTAATTATGATTTTAAAGAGTTTTATAATTTATTAAAAAGCAACTGTAATGAACGGCTTATTATAAATCTAAGGTCACACGCAAGTTACCCAAATTTTGGAACTGAAAAAAGCTGGAAAAATATTTGCAAAAAAATAAAAAGTTCAGACGAATCTCACAAAAAATTTATTTTAGAAAATTTCAAAATTAAAAAACTCTCAAACTCAGTAGGTTTACTTACTGGGTATTATGAACCAGAAATCAAAGTCTCTTTTAAAAAAAATAACATTTTTAAGTTTCCAATACTTAAATATAATCAAAAATATAAACATGTTCCAAGACATAAAATTGAAAATTCTTTTTATAACGAAGATGTTTTGCTTTGGACCAATAATAAAATAGAGTTATTCTTTCTACAAATCCAAGGTTCTGGAATAGGAGTCTTACCAAACAAAAGAACAATAAAAATTTCTTATGGCGGCAATAATAGTGAAAAGTATAGCTCAATTGGAAAGTTGTTAAAAAAAAATGAACTGTCAGGAAAAGAAATAAATTTATTTACAATAAAAAAATTTTTATATGAAAATCCAAATAAAGTTGAAAAAATTCTTAATACAAACAAAAGATATATTTTCTTCCAGATTAAAAATAAAAACTCTAAGAAAAAAGGTCCAGTTGGTTCTAATGGAGTTAATTTAGTTAAAAATATTAGTATGGCAATTGATAAAGACTATTATCCTTTGGGTATTCCAATTCTAATAAAACTCTTAAACAAAAATTTATCAATACCTGCTGTTGCGTTAGACACCGGTTCTGCAATAAAAGGGGTAAATAGGGCTGACTTATTTACTGGACGTGGAGAAAAAGCAGAAAATATTGCTGGTACTTTAAAAGAAAAAGTCTTGTTATATACTCTAATTCCTTCAAAATAAAAAAATGAATCAAGATTGGGAAAATTTTAAAAAAAACGTAACTCCAATAAATAAAAAAATAATTCTTGGAAGGAAAAAAAAAAAACAGTCTTTAATAAAAAGAACGTGTCAAATATAGCTCAAATTAGTGAGCAAGATCTACTAAACGAAGCTAAAAATAAACCAAACTATCTTGATAAAAATATAATTAAAAAAATAAAAAATGGTAAAATAAAAGTTGATGGAAAGCTTGACTTACATGGTTATTCAACAAATGAATCTAAACAATTAATCGTTGGGTTTATTAAAAAAAAATTTTCGTTACAAAAAAGACTATTGTTAATCATAACAGGCAAAGGTGAAAGAGTTTTATCAGATCACGGCTGGGAGAATACAGGGAAACTAAGGAAAAGTGTTCCAAAATGGCTTGATTCTAATTATTTATCAAAGTATGTTTTATGGTATGATAATGCACCTCAAAATAAAGGTGGAGAAGGAGCCCTATTTGTATTCTTGAGGAAAGTTAAAGAATAAACTTTGATAAATCAATATCTTTATAAACATCACCAATCTGTTTTTTTACATATGCGTCATCAACTTTGAGTTCACCAACTTTCTTATCAGATGCTGAAAAGCTTATATCATCCAAAACTTTCTCTAGTATCGTATGGAGTCTTCTAGCACCAATATTTTCAACCTCATCATTAACTTTTGTTGCAATATGAGCAATCTCAGCGATGGCAGATTCTAAGAATTTCAATTTTACGCCTTCAGTTGCAATAAGTTCTTCATACTGTTTGATAAGATTATTTTCTGGTTCTTTCAGAATTCTTATGAAATCTTCTTGATTTAGCGCTGATAGTTCTACTCTATTTGGAAGTCTTCCCTGAAGCTCTGGAAGTAAATCAGATGGTTTTGAAACATGAAAAGCCCCTGAGGCTATAAAAAGAATATGATCTGTTTTAACAGATCCATATTTTGTACTTACAGTTGATCCTTCAATTAATGGTAACAAGTCTCTTTGAACACCTTCTCTGCTTACTTCCGCAGTACCTCTGTCATTTTTACCGCAAATTTTATCTATCTCATCAATAAAAACAATGCCATCCTCCTCAACATTTGATATGGCTCTCTTCAACAAATTATCATTATCAATAAGTTTTTCTGATTCTTCATTCAATAGGTGTTCATAAGATTCCTTGACAGACAACTTTCTTTTTTCTTTTTTTTGCCCAAACCCTTTTCCAAAAATTTCTCCAAGATTTATCATACCCATCATTCCTCCAGGCATTCCAGGGATTTCCATAGATTTTAATGGCGAAGATGAATTTGAAAATAATTCAATTTCAATCTCCTGATTATCAAGGTCTCCATTTCTTAACATCTTTTTAAACTTTTCACGTGTTTGGTTTGTGGCAGAGGAACCAACTAAAGCATCAATAACCCTTTTCTCTGCATTAAGTTCCGCTTTTGCTTTAATTTCTTTTTTTAAATTATCCTTATTATTCGAAATAGATATTTCTAATAAATCCCTTACAATCTGCTCAACATCTCTTCCAACATAACCAACTTCAGTAAATTTTGTTGCTTCAACTTTAATAAAAGGAGCTTGAGCCAATTTTGAAAGACGTCTAGCTATTTCTGTTTTTCCAACTCCAGTAGGACCTATCATAAGAATGTTTTTTGGAAGAACTTCATCCTTTAAGGAACCCTTTATTTGTTGTCTTCTCCAACGATTTCTGAGTGCAATGGCTACGGCTCTTTTAGCGGCATTTTGACCAACAATAAATCTGTCTAATTCAGAAACAATTTCTCTTGGTGTAAATGTTGTCATCATATTTTTTCAATAGTAATATTATTATTTGTGTAAATACATAAATCAGAAGCAATCTCAAGGCTCTTTTTTGCAATATCTTCAGCTGACAATTTAGAATCATATAAAGCTCTTGCTGCTGCAAGTGCATAATTTCCTCCAGAACCTATTGCCATAATTCCATCCTTGGGTTCCAAAACATCACCGTTTCCACTTAAAATTAAACTCGTCTGTTTATCAGCAACTATCATCATAGCTTCCAGTCTTCTCAAGTATCTATCAGTTCTCCAGTCTTTTGCCATTTCAACACAAGCTCTCATCAATTTATTAGAAAATTTCTCCAACTTCGACTCCAGACGTTCAAACAAGGTGAAGGCGTCAGCTGTCGCCCCGGCGAAACCGGTAATAACATTACCATCTGCTAATACCCTCACTTTTCTTGCATTTGCTTTCATAACAGTGTCACCAAGTGTTACCTGCCCATCACCTGCTACAACAACATTATTTTTTTTTCTCACAGACACAATTGTCGTTCCGTGTAACTGAAAATTTTGACTTTTATCTACCATTAATTTTTTCCTCGAATTGATAATTTAATATTAATCTATATATTTTAAATTTAATATCCAATAAAATTTATATATGAGAAAAAGTTCTACAAAAAGAAAAACAAAAGAAACTGAGATTTTTGCTGAAATATATTTAGACGGTAAAGGAAGAAATAAAATTCACACTGGCATTGGTTTCCTTGATCATATGTTAGAACAACTTTCTAAACACAGTATGTTTGATATAAACCTTAACGCAGATGGTGATCTTCACATTGATTATCACCATACAACAGAAGATAGTGCTTTAGCTCTTGGCGAGGCCTTTTCAAAATCTCTTGGTGATAGAACTGGAATTAAAAGGTTCGGGCAAGCCTTATCTGCAATGGATGAAACTCTATCAAGAGTTGTTGTTGACTGCTCAAACAGGCCTTACCTAGTATGGAAGGTAAAACTTTCAAAACCAAAGCTAGGTGAAATGGATACAGAATTATTTAAAGAATGGTTTCAAGCTTTTTCTCAAACGGCAGGAATAACCCTTCATGTTGAAAATCTTTATGGGGAGAATAACCATCATATCATTGAATCATGTTTCAAAGGGTTGGCAAGAGCACTAAGGGAATCTGTATCTCTTGATCCAGAGAGAAAAGGCGAAGTTCCTTCAACAAAAGGAAGCCTATAAACTAAATTATGGAAACATTTTATATTTTTCAAA
>MDSV01025347.1_pt1 | contig 15555 bp, 10 predicted proteins | sample 810851 | NCBI WGS metagenome assembly MDSV01 (sample SAMN05326640, study PRJNA326480) | marine metagenome | isolation source: seawater | place: Atlantic Ocean: North East | collected 2012
AGCCTGTTCAACTGTTCCTATTCATAAAAAATGAGTGTAGAAATTCAAAAAATAAAACAAAGTATTGCTCCCTTCAGAAAGATTTTATTAGATCACCCTGTATATAGTCAATTGCAACACCTAGATGATTTAAAAATATTAATGCAAGAACATGTTTTTGCTGTATGGGATTTTATGGCCTTATTAAAAGCTTTGCAGTTTAAACTTACAAGTACAAACGCCCCTTGGATCCCTGTTGGAAATCCAAAAACAAGACGTTTAATTAATGAAATAGTTTTAGAGGAAGAAAGTGATGTAAATATTAAAGGTGAGCCATCCAGTCATTATGAAATGTATATAGATGCAATGAAGCAATGTGGGGCAAATACTAGTAAAATTCAAAATATCGTTTTTAGGTTAAAGAATGGTTACTCTCATAAGGAAATACTCAAATTCAACTTAGAAGGAATTAAAGATTGTACATTAAATTTTATCAAGTCCACATTTGAAATAATTCATAATGGAGGTGCTCACGAAATTGCTGCTGCTTTCACATTTGGAAGAGAAGACTTAATTCCAGATATGTTTAGAGCAATTATTAATGACCTAGATAAAAATTTTCCTGGAAAACTTGATTCTTTCAGATATTATCTTGATCGACATGTGCAACTTGATGAAGAAGAACATTCTCCCATGGCTATGGCAATGATTGAAGAGCTTTGTGGGAAAGACAAAAATAAATGGTATGAAGTTAAAAAAACAGCAATATCTTCTATCAAACACAGAATTGAATTATGGGATGGAATAGAACAAGAAATAAAAAATTATAAATTAAACTCAGCGAGTCAATGATTTATTATATATTAACAACTTTAAAAAATTAAAATTATGTTAAAACACTATTTGTTATTAGCGGTAACTTTTTTGTGTCTAGGCAATGTAAAGGCCGATGAAGGTATGTGGCTACCTATATTACTTTCAGAAAATGAATCGGATATGCAAAAACTTGGATTAACTCTATCTGCTGAAGATTTATATAGTATAAATAATTCATCACTTAAGGATGCTGTTTTATCATTGGGTGGTTTTTGTACCGCTGAGGTCATTTCAGATGAAGGTTTAGTGTTGACAAATCATCACTGCGCATATGATTTAATTCAATCTCATAGCTCTGTCAAGAAAGATTATTTAACAGATGGGTTTTGGGCAATGAATAAAAACGAAGAGCTGCCAAATGAAGGATTATCTGTATCATTTTTAGTCAGAATGGAAAATGTAACTAATGCCATAAATGAAGCTGTTGATTCAGATTCAGCCTCACAAAAAAACAAAACTGAAATTATTAAAGAAATTTCAAAGAAAATTACAGCTGAAGCAACAAATGACAACAAATATAATGCAAGAATAAAAAGTTTTTTTGGAGGTAATGACTATTACTTACTTGTTTATGAAACATATAATGATGTGCGTTTGGTTGGGGCTCCACCATCAGCAATTGGAAAGTATGGAGGAGATACAGACAATTGGATGTGGCCAAGACACACTGGAGATTTTGCATTGCTTAGAATTTATACCGCTCCAGATGGTTCTCCAGCCGAATACTCTAAAGAAAACATCCCTCTAAAACCTAAACATTACTTTCCTGTTTCATTAAATGGTGTTAGTGAAGGCTCATTTTCAATGATAATGGGTTTTCCAGGCAGGACAGAGAGATATTTAACTTCTTTCGGTGTAAAGCAAGCTATTGACCAAAAAAACCCGACTATAGTAAAAATTCGAGACAAAAAACTTGCTGTCATGCGTGAGCATATGGACGCAAATGCAAGAGTCAAAATACAATATTCTTCAAAATATGCATCAACTGCTAATTATTGGAAATATTTTATTGGACAATCAAAGGGACTAAAAAGAATGAATGTTTATGCAAAAAAACAAGAATTAGAAAGTTTGTTTAATAATTGGGTAAATGCTGATTCTACAAGAAAAGAAAAATATGGTTCAGCTTTAAAAACTATTTCTGACGCTTATTATGAAAATGAAAAAATTAATGTTAATCGATTATTTTTAAATGAGGCCATTTTTCAGGGACCAGAAGTTTTTTATTTTTTATATCGAATCGAGAGTATGATAAAAAACATACCTGATGACCCAAAGGAAAAACGATTGATAATTAATAAAATAAAAGATTTGGCTAGATCCCATTTTAAAGATTATAATAAAGATCTAGATCAGAACCTTTTTTCATCTATGCTGGCTTTATATGAAAAAAATGTTCCTAAATCTCAGCAAGCAGAAGCATTTGAAAAAGTAAGGACACATTGGTACACTAAGGGAGATTGGGATAAATTTGCGAAATATATTTACAAAACCTCTCCTTTTGTCGATAAAAATAAGTTTTGGTCTTATTTAGAAAACCCCACAAAGGAAAAGCTAAATAGAGATTATGCTTTTAGAATGTTTAAATCAATTTATGAATATTATTTAAAAAATATTTCAGCTAAAAGAAAAGCTATACGCAATGACTTAAAAGAAGGTGAGCGAGTGTTTATTGCAGGCTTAAGAGAAATGTATCCTAATAAAAAATTCTACCCTGATGCTAATTCTACTTTAAGATTAACCTATGGAACTGTAGGGGATTATGTTCCGGGAGACGCCATGTATTATGACTTTGTTACAACCTTCGACGGGTTAATGGAAAAAGAAGACCCTAATGATGAGGAATTTATAGTTCCAGAAAAGTTGTCTGAGCTATATTATAACAAAGACTATGGAAGATACGCTGATGAAAATGGAGACTTAATAATAAATTTTATTAGTTCAAATGATATTACCGGAGGAAATTCTGGTAGTCCAGTTCTAAATAAGTATGGTCATTTAATAGGGACTGCTTTTGATGGAAATTGGGAGGCAATGAGTGGAGATATTGCTTTTGAAAATGAAATACAAAGAACTATTTCAGTTGATATAAGATATATTCTTTTTGTTATTGATAAGTTCGCTGGAGCAGGATATTTAATTGATGAAATGACAGTAATCGATCAAGAAAATAATGTTGTAAAAAAACCAATCAAAAATATTGACAAAAAAAATAGTTTAACCATCGTAAAAAAACTTAAGACAATAAATTATTTAGGTGAAGAAATTCCGGTTTTGGATATGCATTCCTTTGGCTCAGCCTTTGATACTGCAGTTGAACAGTTTGGCAGTTCTGAAAAAGTACATTTTTATTGGAAAGGAGGGGTTTATACTACAGAAAAAAAATAGTTTTTTTATTAATTAAAAATGTTGTATTGGTTAAAAAATACTCTTTTTCAAAAGAAAAGAAAAGAAAAAAATAAATCATTCGTCACTAATAATAAATTTAGTTATGACAATATCAATTCTATCGTTTGTCTGCTTGGACCTTATAGAAATCTTTCAACCTTAACAGCTTCAATTGCAGCACTTCACCCAAATTGTCAAGTTTTAAATCATGCAGGCGAAAAAATATTAAATAATGACAGTCTCGATTTTTTTTCCAACTACTCAAACATTAAGTTTAATTCATTTTTAGATTATGCTATAGATCTATCTGGCAGGGGCGAAAGGGGTAGGAAAGGAGGTAGCATTTTATTCTCACATGCTTTTGATAATAGTGAATTGATGGCTTTATATTCAAAGAGATTCGGAAGCAACTTAATTAAAGATCGTATCAATTCTGTTCTTTGGAAAGAAAGCTTGATACTTTCTAACCACTTAGTCAAAAACGGTGTTGACCTATTGTCATTAGTAAAAAAAAATTCAAGAATAAAATTTTTACTTCCTATAAGAAATGTATTTGATTGCGTTTACTCTAACCTTAAAACTGGCTTAGGACAAACATATCCAGAAATTGAAAAAAATTCTTCATTTAAAGATTTGCTTTCTGTAATTCTTAGTGATTATTTGAAATTCTTTCAAGCAAAAAAAACTTGTCCTGATAATTTTTTTCATTTTTATGAAAACCAATTTAAAATTGAAACACTAAAGGAATTCTGTAAATTTGCAAACCTACCATATGATAAAGGTTGGGCAAATGATGCCATGTCAATTTTTTCTATAAAGTCTAAATATAGTGCCACTTTAAAAGAGAAAGAAATTTATGTTAATTTAGTTAATGATCTTTTCTCTGATTATCCTGAAGAAAAAAAGTCATTATTATCATTTTAATTTAATACGCTCTAGTATTATTTCCTTCAATATAGTTTACAAAAGACTGATTTACAACCTTATTTCCTCCTGGCGTAGGGTATTCTCCTGTAAAATACCAGTCTCCATTATGGTTTGGGCATGAATCGTGTAGATCTTCAATGGATTGATATATTATCTCAATTTTAGCTTTAATTTTTTTTGGAGTAAGAAGTTCAGATATTTTTTTTGAAATTTGATCAGAAGTAAAAGGTTTATAAATTTCCTTAACACAATTAATCATTTTATTTTTAGGTAGTAATAACTGCGCTTTACATTTATTATATACTGAGGTGATTAAATCATCATTATTATTTTCTTTATGAAGCGATATTGCTGCTTGAAATGCAATAAAGTCACCCATTTTTGCCATGTCGATTCCATAACAATCTGGATATCTAATTTGAGGTGCTGATGAAACAATAATAATTTTTTTTGGACCAAGTCTATCTAAAATTCTTAGTATACTCTGACGTAAAGTTGTCCCTCTTACTATACTATCATCAATCATTACTAAAGTATCTTCAGGCTTAACAATACCGTAAGTTACATCATAAATATGGGCAACTAAATCATCCCTGCTTTCGTCTTGAGTAATAAACGTTCTTAATTTAGCATCTTTAATTGCTATTTTCTCAACTCTTGGTTTTAAACATATTATCTCATCTAATTTTTTCTTAGTATTATTAATTTGCTTTAAGCTTTCTTTAATTAAATATTTTTCAACCCCTTCAATCATTCCGTAAAATGAAACTTCAGCGGTGTTAGGAATAAATGAAAAAACAGTATTTTTTATATCATAATTTAATTTACTTAGAACAATAGGGCACAGCTTACGACCTAAGCTTTTTCTTTCAAAATAGATATCTTTATCGTTTCCTCTTGAAAAATAAATTCGCTCAAATGAACATGATTTTCTTTGTAATTGTTTTACTACAGCTTTTTGTTCTATAGTACCATCTTTTTTAACTATTAAAGCATGCCCTCTTTCTATTTCTTTTATTTTATCACATGAAACATTAAAAGCTGTCTGAATTACAGGTCTTTCAGATGTAATCACAACAACTTCTTCGTCATGATAATAAAATCCTGGACGGATTGCTGCTGGATCTCTTAATGCAAACATATCACCATGACCAACAATTCCGCACATCAAATATCCTCCGTCCCAATGTTTGGATGAATTTAACAATACCTGTTGTAGATCCATTTCATCAGATATTTTTGAAGTTATTTTTTGTTTTGGTATTTTGCCTTTATAATCATAATATATTCTATCGTTTTCTTCATCTAAAAAATGACCTATCTTTTCAAGAATAGTGACAGTATCTGACTTTTCTTTTGGATGTTGCCCCAATTCTAATAGATGGTTAAACAATTCATCAGAGTTTGTCATGTTAAAATTACCAGCAAGAACCAGGTTTCTTGTGCGCCAATTGCTTTGACGCAAAAAGGGATGACAGTTCTCGATGCTATTTCCTCCATATGTACCGTATCTTAAGTGGCCAAGATACAGCTCCCCAATAAAAGCTTTGTTTTTTTTAAGCCATGCTATATCATTTAACTTTTTTGGGTTGTTTTCTTTTAGTTCTAAAAATCTAGAATTTACATGCTCGAAAACATCTTGAATTGGTTTTGCCGAGTTTGAACGATATCTACTTATGTATCTTTGGCCTGGTTTGGAGTTTATATTTATTGAAGCGAGACCTGCTCCATCCTGCCCTCTGTTATGTTGTTTCTGCATTAATAAATACATTTTATTAATGCCATAAAAAGCAGTTCCGTATTTTTTAAGATAATACTCAAGAGGCTTTAGCAATCTTAACATTGCTACTCCGCACTCATGTTTAATTGAATCGCTCATTAATTATTATAATGGTTGCAAATCTAGTGTTTTTTAATTAGAGAATGTCTTCTTGTTTAACTCCAATCCAATCTAAAATATTTTTACACCATATGTCTTTTGATTCTTGAAGGGTAAACACCCCTGTCTCAACAGCATAATCCAAAACTCTACCTGGATAAGATGTGCCTACACCTTCTATCTCACCAAGAGGAAAAGGGTCGTCAAGACCCATAATTATTTGTGAAGATCCTACACGTTTTTTTAACAACTCTAATGTGTGAGAATCATGAACTAATGTATCAAAATATAAATTTTTATGCCCAAGTGTTTTTCTGGGGTCTTCAAGTCTCTCAAAAATATCTGGCCGACCATCAAAACCTTGAATTCGCCTACCATAATTAGCAATACCTAACATACCTCCATGAGCAAAGCTAGTTCTTAAATTAGGGTATTTGCCCGGTAAATTCCTTAACGTGAATAAATGAAGCGTGTCAGCACATTGTGCCATCATCCATACTAAATGAAATCTCCAGTATTTATTCTTTAGTGCAATCATTTTATCGCCATCATATGGATGAATTTGAATGGCTAAATTATATTCGTCAGCTAATTCAAATATCGGATCAACATCAGTTTCAGCAATTGATAACCATTCATTTTTAGAATTTAAAAAGTGAGTTGGCAAGCAAAGAACTTTTAAATTTAGTTTATTAACACACCTATCTATTTCATTTAAAGCATCTTTAATGTAAAGTGGTTGAACAACAAAACCACATGTGAATTTTTTAGGGTGAGTATTTTGAATTGATGAATTAAAATCATTTTGAAAACGAATTCCATCAAGACAATCTTGTCTGCTCCAACCATTACAATAAAGTTGGGACAAACACAACATAACACCATGATCAATCCTATGAGACTTCATCCATTCAAGTTTTTCTTTAATAAAAAAACTAGGTCCACTTATTGGTCGTGACCAGTCAGCCTGACGCATAAATTTTTTATCATCGTCAATCCAAAACAACTTCTTTTTTTTCATGAAGCTAGGGATTTGGTCAGGTTCAGGAAGTACGTGTCCGTGTCCGTTTATTCGCATACAACTGTCATTAAAAAATAATTAATCATTATAAAACCTCTTATCTACCTCCATAACCTCTCCTGTCTTTGGACATGTTCTTAAATTTTCATCTGAATAAAACTTTTTAAAAACAGGCAGAAAATCTTTTTCGACATTGGTTAAATGAAAGTATTCTTCATATAATAGCTCGTTAGCTGTATCTGAAAACCACATTAATCCGTCTTTATGTTCTTTTTTTCTTTTTCTTTCTATTACTAAGCCTATAGACCCATCTGATCTTACAGGTGAGTGCGGTATTTTTGGCGGCAATAAAAACATTTCTCCTTCTTTTATTTCATATTGTACTAGCTTTCCCTCTTGTTGAGTTTTTACAATAATGTCACCTTCTATTTGATAAAAAAGCTCTTCTGTTTCATTATAATGATAATCTTTCCTAGCATTAGGGCCGGCAACAATCATAACAATATAATCTTCTGATTCGACGTATAAATTTTTATTGCCAACTGGAGGCTTTAATAAAGCTCGATTTTCATCTATCCACTTTTGCAAATTAAATGGTTTTTTAAATGACATGATAATAGATTTTTGGTTACTGGACTAATTTACACAAATTTGGCTATTTTTGACAATATGAATTTAGATCTTTCAAATAAACATGCATTGGTTTGTGGAAGCTCCCAAGGTATTGGTAGGGCTACTGCTATAACTTTATCCAAAATGGGTGCAAAAATTACTTTATTAGCAAGAAATGAAAAAAAACTTGCAAAAGTATCTCAAGAGCTTGATACTAAAAATGGTCAAAAGCACAATTACGAATGTGTTGATTTTAATTGTACTAAATCCTTAAAAGAGGCAATTAATAATATTATTTCTAGAGAAGGTGTTGATGTTCTAATCAACAACACAGGGGGCCCGCCAAGCGGCCCTATTTTGTCTGCTTCTGAAAAAAACTTTGAAGATGCTTTTAAAATGCATGTTATATGTAATCAAATTTTAACGCAAGCGATAGTGCCTGAAATGAAAAAGAAAAATTTTGGACGAATTGTTAATGTTATTTCAACGTCTGTTAAAATTCCTATTCCAAATTTAGGTGTGTCAAATACAATTAGAGGAGCAGTAGCATCTTGGGCAAAAACAATGGCTAATGAGCTTGGTATTTATGGTATAACTGTAAATAATGTTTTACCTGGCTTTACAAACACTAATCGACTTAAGAGTTTAATAGAGCAAAAATCTATTAAAACAGGTTCTACGCAAGAAAAAGTAGTGTCAACCATGCATCAACAAATTCCCGCAAATCGATTTGGAAGTGCAGATGAAGTTGCTAATGCAATAGCATTTTTATGCTCTCCAGCAGCAAGCTATATAAATGGAATTAACTTACCTGTAGATGGTGGAAGAACAGGGTCTCTATAAATGAAAAAAATCCTTAATTATATCGACGGAAAGTTTTCTGAATCTATCAATGGACAATGGATAGATAATTACAGTCCAGTTAACGGAAATGTTTACTCATTGATCCCTAAAAGTAATGAAGCGGATATAGATAAAGCGGTTGTTGCAGCTAAAAATGCATTTCCAAAATGGAGGGATCTTGGAAAAGAAGAAAGATATAATCATTTAATGCGTTTAGCAAATGGTATTGAAAAACGTTTTGAAGAACTAGTCGCTGCTGAAAGCAATGATAATGGAAAGCCTGAGTGGCTTGCACGTTTAGTTGATATTCCTAGAGCATCAAAAAATATTGAATTCTTTGCTACAGCGTCTCTACACTTTTCGTCAGAATTTCATGACATGGATGGAAGTGCTATAAACTATACACTTAGAAAGCCTGTGGGTGTAGTGGGCTGTATTTCTCCATGGAACCTTCCTATTTACTTACTAACATGGAAAATTGCACCAGCGCTAGCTGCTGGCAATACCGTTGTGGCAAAGCCTTCTGAAATAACACCTATGACTGCATATATTCTAAGTGAAATATGTCAGGAGATTAATTTTCCAAAAGGAGTACTAAATATAATTCATGGATATGGTCATGAAGCTGGTGAACCTCTAGTTAAGCATAAAGATGTGCCTATAATTTCTTTTACTGGAGGAACTAACACTGGACAGAGAATTGCTAAAATAGCTGGTCCAATGTTTAAAAAATTATCTTTAGAATTAGGAGGAAAGAATCCAAACATAATTTTTTCAGATGCAAATTTTGATGACGCCGTGGACATGGCTGTAAAAGCTTCATTTTCGAATCAGGGACAAATTTGCCTATGTGGGTCTCGACTATTTGTAGAAGAAGAAATTTATGATAAGTTTAAAGCTGAATTTGTGAAAAAAACAAAACAATTAAATGTTGGCGATCCAAAAAATAACGATAATAATCTTGGTGCTGTTGTTTCTAAACAACATATGGAAAGTATTTTAGATAAAATTCATACTGCTAAAAAAGAAGGTGGTAAAGTTTTATGTGGTGGCAAAAGAATTGTGGTCAAAGGAGGGTTAGAAAATGGATATTATATTTCTCCGACCATTATTGAAGGTTTAGACTACTCTTGTAAAACTAATCAAGAAGAAATATTTGGCCCTGTAGTTTGTATGATTCCTTTCAAAAACGAAAAAGAAGTAATTAATATGGCAAACAGCACAAAATATGGTTTAGCTGGTAGTGTTTTTACTAAAGATATTAGTAAAGGTCACAGAGTTGCCGCTCAAATAAATAGTGGTGTTGTTTGGATTAATACTTGGCTTTTGCGAGACTTAAGAATACCTTTTGGTGGTCAAAAACAATCCGGTCTAGGTAGAGAGGGTGGGTTTAAGTCACTACAGTTTTTTACTGAGGAGCAAAATGTTTGTTTAAAAATATAATTAAAAATCTCCTTCACCCCCTCCATCTTGAGATTTCATATCATCATTTTTAATGTTTGTTCTATTCTTAATTGCATTAAACTTTAATTCTCCAAATGTATACTTAAAACTAATTCCAATAGATCTAAAAACTATGTTTCTATTACTGTATAAATAAAAATCTCCTTGTTGTTGAAGCTCGGTTTCAAATGATTTATATTTTTTAAATGGTTCTATAAATCGAATACCTATAGAGCCCTTTTTATTATTTAATTCTTTTTTAAATCCAATTGAAAACATTGAGAAGCCAGGAGTATAACCTTGTGCAGTTTGGTTTTTCTTTCTAAAAAAACCAAATGTTTCTGCTTTATATCCTTTTCCTAAGTCATAATTACCTCCAACATTCCAATTTAATAATATGGGTCCTATATCATCACTAGTAGTATTATATGTATAGATATTTAAACCAGCACGAACTGATCCGTTTTTTAGACTGTACGATCCAAAATAATTCACCCCAAATGAGAAATTATTTCCAGTGTTACTGTATGATGTAATGTCAATACCATTATTTACTTCTGTGTTTGATTCTATTAAATCATCAGTCATTTTTGCAAAAAGATAGTAGCTAGCTTTATATTTTTTTGCAAAACTGTTATAGCCTAACTCTAACTGATGTGTTTTTTCAGGTGTTAAGTTTGGACTACCCTTTTCTCTAGAGTAAATATCATTATAGGATTGATTAGGGTTGATAAAACGCATACCTGGTCTAGAAATTCTTTTGCTGTAACTTAACTTAACTGATGTGGCTCGATCTATTTTTCTAGATAATATAAAGCTTGGTAATAAATTTGTATATGGATCAGAAATGAATGTTGAGTCTTCGGTCCATGAATCATTTAATTGTGAGTTCCATTGACCTGAGATCTTAGTTTTTTCCATTCTTAATCCAACAACAGCACTCCATTTCTTAGATAATTCTATGTTTGAAGAAGTATATAGAGCTAATAATGATTGATTATAATCAAACCGCTCATATGGTTGGATATAAACATCTCCTAATTTAGTAGAATAATCATTTATTAAATTCCGATTAACGAATTTTCCTCCTAATTCAATCTTGTGTTTGTCTTTTATTGGGTATGAATAGTCTAATTGATAAGTGTATGTTAGAGGACTGCCGTCATTTTTATTTAGTATTGTTTGTCTTAAAGTAGGTTCATTTGGATTGTTTATTACATTATTATCAAGATCGGAAAAGTCGCCTCCAAGCTGAAAAGCTAATCTTAACTCTTGGTCTTCGTGTCGACTAAATTTTTTAATATAATCTGTGGTCCATTCATATGCACCCATTCGATTAGCGTAGTCTGTATATCTTACTGTGTCATTCACAGTATACGCAATATCTTCTAAAAATGTTTTCTCTAATAAACTATCATAAAGCGCATCATCAGCCCACTCCTCATTAGTTCTTCTGTTTCCTCTTAGCTGAATACTTGTTACAATACTATTGTAAGGGTTGATGTCATAATACATTTCTGCACTTCCACCAACACCAATCCATTGACCTTTAGTTTGAGCATTTTTGGTAAGCGTAGTATTATTATCATAGTCAAATCTGTAATATGTTTGCTGACCACCAAGTGGCCAACCGTATCTTACTCTAGCTCTAGCTGAAAAACCAAACTTGCCCCTTCCATAGTTTACATTAAAAGATTGCTTATTTACCCTAGTGCCAACTGATCCGTTAACTGTTGCTTTAAATCCAGAAATTTGTTTTTGCTGAGTAATTATATTTATAATCCCCGCACCCCCTTCACCATCATATTTTGCAGTGGGACTTGTAATAACTTCTACGCTTTTAACTTGCTCGGCCGGGATCATCTGTAATGCTTCTGAAGCAGAGCCTGAGAAAAAAGTTGATTCTTTTCCATTTACTAAAAACTTTATGTTTTGTGAGCCTCTTAAACTTACATTTCCTTCTAAATCTACAGATAGAAGTGGTGCTTTTCTTAAAACATCAGCAGCGTCATCTAGGCCTTCATTGAGATCATTTTCTGCATTATATACTATTTTCTCCATTTTAGTTTCGTATACAGGCCTGTCTTCGTTTATAGATACTTCATCCAATTTTACTGATGATTTGCTTACTTTTATCTTTCCTAAATACTCAATCTTTTTATTTCGATTTAAAGTTACTTCGACTTTTTTTTCTTCATAACCCATGTAATTAATCAATAGATAGCCGTTTGCTAGAGCGAGGTCTTTAAACTCAAAAGCACCATTTTCATCTGTAATTGTTCCTTCTAAAAGAACATCATTAAACCTAAAGAGTCTAACATTTGCAAAAGATAATGAGGCGTTGGTTTTTGAATCAACTAGTTTTCCAGAAACAACACCTATATGCTGAGAGCCATTTTTCATTTTAAATCCGCCAAAGTTTTGGGCAGAAAGACATAGTGGAATAAAAAATATTATAAAAAGACCTATTTTTTTCATGGGTACAAAAATAATTTAATTTATTTGATTCGAGTTTAGAATATTTATTTCTTTCTTTGTTCTATTATTAAATTTATATGGAAAATAAAGCACTTAATTCTAAAAATGCCCCTGAACCTGTTGGCCTTTATCCGCATGCTAAAAAAGTTGGGAATTTATTATTTTTATCAGGCGTTGGGCCTAGAGAAAAAGGAACTAAAATTATTCCTGGTGTAGAACTAAATAACGATGGAGAAATTATTTCTTATGATATTGAAAAGCAATGCCGTTCTGTTTTTAATAATGTGAAAATGATTGTGGAAGAGTCTGGGTCATCATGGAAGAATATTGTTGATGTGACTGTTTTTTTAACCAACATGAAAGATGATTTTAAAATATATAATCGTATTTATGCTGAGTATTTTCATGATAATCAACCATGTAGAACTACGGTAGAAATCAAAAGCCTACCTACTCCAATTGCTATAGAGCTTAAAGTTGTTGCCATTATTTAAATAATGAAGAAATATCCAGAATATAAAAACTTAGATTTAGTTAAAATCGCTGAAGAAATTTTGACTAATTGGGAAAGAAACGACACCTTTAAAAAAAGTATTGATAGTCGATCTGACAAACCTTCATTTACTTTTTATGAAGGCCCTCCCTCAGCAAATGGTGTTCCTGGAATTCATCATGTCATGGGAAGAGCTATTAAAGATATTTTTTGCAGGTTTAAAACCCTAAAAGGTTATCAGGTCCACAGAAAAGCAGGTTGGGACACACATGGGCTTCCTGTAGAATTGAGTGTTGAAAAAGAGCTTGGGATTACAAAAGAAGACGTAGGTAAAAAACTTTCTATTGAAGAATACAACAAAAAGTGTCGAGAAAATGTAATGAAATACAAGGGTGTTTGGGAAGACTTAACTAAAAAGATGGGGTATTGGGTTGATTTGTCAAACCCTTATATCACATATGACAATAAATATATTGAAAGTGTTTGGTGGTTACTTTCCGAAATAAACAAAAAAAACATGCTCTACAAAGGGCACACCATACAACCATTTTCGCCAAAAGCTGGTACAGGCTTAAGCTCTCATGAGCTAAATCAGCCAGGATGCTATAAATCAGTAAAAGACGTTACGGCTGTTGCTCAATTTAAGTTGATTAAAAATAATTTGTCAGAATTTTTATTTGATGAAAGTAATGATGATATATATTTATTAGCATGGACCACAACACCATGGACTCTACCTTCTAATACTGCTCTAGCTGTTGGTAAAAACATTAAATATCTTAAAGTAAAAACATTTAATCAATACACACACAAGCCTATTACAGTAATTATAGCAAAAGAGTTGTTTGACAAATATTTTAATGAAAAAAATAAAGATCTAAAGCTTGAAGATTATGTCAGTGGAGACAAAAACATCCCCTTTAAAATTATCACTTCAATTTTAGGCAAGGATTTAGATGGACTTTATTATGAACAACTTCTTAAATATGAACAACCAAAAGACGGTGATGCGTTTAAAGTAATTTTGGCCGATTTTGTAACCACAGAAGATGGAACAGGAATAGTACATTTGGCACCGAGCTTTGGAGCGGATGATAGTATTGCCGCTAAACAAAATAATATAGGATCTCTAACACTGGTAGACAAACAAGGAAGATTTGTTGATTCGGTTACTGATTTTGCTGGAATTTATGTTAAAAACGAATACTATGAAGATGGTGATGAAAAACCTAATTTATCAGCAGATATTCAGATAGTTATTTTGCTAAAAGAAAAAAACCTTTGTTTCAAGTCTGAAAAATACGAGCACTCGTACCCTCATTGCTGGAGAACTGATAAACCAATACTTTATTACCCTTTAGAAAGTTGGTTTGTTAAAACAACAGCTAAAAAAGATAAGATGGTTGAGTTAAATAATACTATCAATTGGAAGCCCTCTTCTACTGGAGATGGTAGATTTGGAAATTGGCTTGAAAATTTAGTTGACTGGAATCTTTCTAGGTCAAGATTTTGGGGTATTCCGTTACCAATATGGATGACTGAGGATAAAAAAGAAATGATATGTATTGGGTCTATTGAAGAGCTAAAAATAGAAATTGAAAAATCTATTAATTCTGGTTTTATGACAGAAAACTTTCTATCAAATTTTAGCTTTGGTGATATATCAAATGAAAATTATGAAGGTTTTGACCTTCATAGACCTTTTGTAGATGATATAGTCTTGGTTTCAAATTCTGGAAAAAAAATGAAACGAGAAAAAGATCTAATTGATGTATGGTTTGATTCAGGCTCAATGCCATATGCACAAATGCATTATCCTTTTGAAAACAAGGAGCTTTTTGAATCAAGGTTCCCAGCAAACTTTATTGCTGAAGGGGTAGATCAAACAAGAGGTTGGTTTTTTACATTACATGCAATATCTTCAATATTATTTGACAGCGTAGCGTTTAAGAATGTTATTTCAAATGGCTTAGTATTAGATAAAAATGGAAATAAAATGTCAAAAAGACTTGGTAATGCAATTGATCCATTTGAAACCCTAAATAAATATGGCGCAGATGCTACACGATGGTATATGATTTCAAATGCCCAACCGTGGGACAATCTTAAATTTGACTTAGATGGTATCGACAGTGTCAGAAAAAAATTCTTTGGTACACTTTATAATACATATGCCTTTTTTGCATTGTATGCCAATATAGACAATTTTGAAAATAGTAAAAACAAAATAAATATTGAAGAAAGACCGGAAATTGATCGTTGGATTCTATCAGAATTAAATTCTTTAATTAATAAAGTTTCAGAATTTTTTGAAAACTATGAGCCAACCAAAGCTGCAAGGTCTATTCAAGAATTTGTACTAGATAATTTGAGTAATTGGTATGTTAGACTATGTCGAAGACGTTTTTGGAAAGGAGAATTTGGAAAAGACAAGCTATCAGCTTACCAAACCTTATATGAATGTTTAGAGGCAGTGTCCATTCTAAGCTCTCCAATTGCTCCATTTTTTATGGATAAACTTTTTCTTGATTTAAATAAAAATAACTGTACCTCAGTACATTTAACAAAATTTCCAGAAGCTGACAATAGTATCATAAATTTAGATTTAGAAAAACA
>MDSV01088394.1_pt1 | contig 15555 bp, 14 predicted proteins | sample 810851 | NCBI WGS metagenome assembly MDSV01 (sample SAMN05326640, study PRJNA326480) | marine metagenome | isolation source: seawater | place: Atlantic Ocean: North East | collected 2012
GTTGCTTTGCGTAACAGTAAGGTTCCTCGTCCAGTCGCTTCCTTCAACATTAGCTCGGACTGTAGCTTTTTCAGTGTCTCCAAGAGATTCGTAACTGAACCCAGGATACAAAGATGATGCTTCTGAGTTAAGTTTTTGCTCAAGTTGCTCAGGGAAATAATGATTTGGGTCCCACTTAGTCGTGTAAGTTGATGCTGCATTGTAAGACTGACCCACTGTGCCAAAAACTAAAAGTTCTCCGGCGAGAGATAATTCTGAAGATAGTTTAACGGAAGAATTACGGATTGATCCACTCGTTCCTCCCCGAACAAATGCTTTGTAATTCGTTTCTTCATAAACTGGGGATTCAGATAAAATTTCTTTATCGTTATTAATTAAATCTTTTAAGAGGGAAGATACGATATCAGTTGATACTCCATCAACCTTTGCCTCCACAACATACTCCCGACCATTTAAAGAAAATGCTATAACCTCACCTTGCTTAATCCTTCTTATCCCATCGTTACCGACGGATCCCACTTCATTAAAAGTAAATGTTTTTTGCTCTCTTTTTCCCAACTGAACTTCAGAATTATTAAATTCAGGTTTCAACTTGGTACCACCAAATAATGCCTGTTTGCGATGGGTTGAATTAACTCGATTTAAAGCTTCTTCGATTAGTTGATTAATCTCATGACCATAGGTTTCCATCGCAGCTCCATTCAAACTCGAACCAGCAGTTCGGGCAATCTCCTGCCCCCGTTGATTAAGCTCAACTAATTTGTCTAAATTTAGATAACCGGCGTCTAAGTACTCTTTTGCATAGGATGCGTTTCTTTGGTACTGAGTTAATTGACCTTTTTGAGTTTCTAATTGTATGACGCGCCCCAAACGCATCCCATCATCTTCAGGTAGTGTTAGTTTTTGCCCACTAGTAATTTGAGCATCTAGCTTAAACCTTTGCTGATCAAGTTCTTTTATCTTTTGGATAATTGAGTTGCTTGATGTTATATTGGGTAATCTCATTTATTTATTTGATCAATCCCATAACAACAAGTTCGAGCATTTTGTCGAGTGTATTAAGGACTCGGGAAGAAGCTTGAAAAGACCTTTGAAATTGCATCAAATCGGCAACTTCCTCGTCAATCGAAACCGAACTTACCGCATTTCTTTGCTCTAATAATAAATCCTCAATTGTTTTTTGATGATCAATATTGTCGTTAAGATCTGCAAGCGAGTTGCCTAAGTCTGCATTAATATCAGAAATGTCTTTAGAAAACTCACCATTTCCCAACTCTGCAATTTTTAAGGCAATATCGTTTGCACCTTGATCAAAATCCAAACTTGCAACGAGACTTTCAGCAGTCAAATCATTATCAACGATTAAAGAACTGGCTAAGTTCCAACTATTTTCGAGTACTGCATCGAATGAATAATTATCACCTAATACAAAAGTGCTTCCACCTTGAACCATTTTAAATGGAATATTTTCATAAGCTAACATAATAGAACGACCATCATCGTCATTACCAAGAAGCAAATCTTCACCTGGATATGTCAGGTCAGTCTCCATCGTTACATTCTGCATGCTCTTGGCTGACCCATAAACCAATGAAGTTACACCAGGTTCTTTATCTTCAGTAATATCGTCAGTATCGTTAGGGTCATCAAAATCTCGAATAATATAACCTGTCCCCTCAAATTGGTCTTTTAATTCAAGGGGGACAATGGGAGAGGCATTAGTTATTGTAAAAGTATCACCTTCAGAATACGGCAAGGTCATATTAACCTCATTACGAAATAGGGTAAGATCACCATTCCCTTCAACACCATACAAACCAAATTGATCCTCCATTAGTAAATTTGAGCCCATAGTTGGACGGGTCAAGTTTGCCTGATATCCAAAAAGATAATTACCCGGCGCATCATCGGGGTTGTAAATTTTATTTACTTGGGTGACAAATTCCGAAACTAATGAATTTAGTGAAATTCGGAAGTCCTCCAGTTCAACTGCCCTTGCCTGTTGATAGCCATGGATAGAGCCGGATTTGACGACAATTTCTTCACCATTTATGAAAAGCGAGTCAGTGGATGGTAAACCACTGGAACTTTGAAGAATGTTAAAGCTCTTTATTTCTCCATTCTGAATAATTGCTTCTGCAACACCTATATTTAATTCTTCCAAGGTACCGTTCGATGTGTTTAAAGCACCCGGATTGGCTCTTCTCAAAAAAGATGTAGGGGGAAGACCGGAAGCAGGATCAGTTGAAAAAATATGAAAGTTGCCGAGCCACTTAGCGTCGTTCGGATTAAAAGCACCAATTTCAACTTCCCCAACAATACTTTCAGGCTTAGCTTTTACCAAAAAATGAGTTAATGATGTTTCGTCGTAGTAAATTTCGCCAGCTTCAAAATTTATTTCAGTATTGGTCACATCAACACCGTTTGTGTTCTTTGTAACTTGCTGTGGGAGTGATTGTACAGTTTGAACGGAATCATCAACATAGGAATTTAGTTTCACAAAATTCAAAGATGTATGAGGCAATTCAGTACTGGTTGCATCAACAGCATTAATTGCCATATAAAAGTCAGCAGATGAACCAGTTACAGCATTGGGGTTTACAAATGAAACCACTTCTCCTGCTAAAAGAGCATTTCCATTTGGCCAAGCAAGATCCGCCGCCTCTGATCTTTTGGGTAGGTTAGCACCTAAAGATAAAACACCAGCATTATTAACAACTCCAGAATTTACAGAAAGAGAATCAAGATCAAACCCTTTGCCTACATTCTGAGTGGATTGGAAAAAGTTATCATTAAATTTGAAAACCTCACCTGCGTTATAACCACGGGAACTTAAATTCGCACCGGATTCAGGGTCAACGGAACCAACTTCAGAAGTTACTGCACCAACATCAGTTGTTGCCTGGTACAATTTACCCTCATAGTAAACCTGTTGCCCTTTAGGTATGAAATCTACATCCGAAAAAGTTCTCTTAGTTTCTGATACTACGCCGTTTATTGGGTCAGAAATTGCCAAGAATTTGGTCGGGTCTGTAACTGTATCACCTTTAATAGTGTCCGCCAGTGCCTGATAATAAGCACCTGACTGAAAGAAAACATCACCTTTCTTTTTGGCCACTGCCAATGTTGCATTGTTTGCATCAGCGACATTAGTAGGTTGCGGGGGTAAAATACTAACAAGAAATGGCCCGCCAGCATCATCATACAATGAACCACCATCAATCACTTCTAATCTACCTAATTGACCATTGGAATCTACTTTTGCGAGAACTTTTGCAGCTGTTCCTAATTCATTTACAGGTGCTTTGAGCGTAAGTTCTTTTCCCCAATCATTCGATAATGGTTGGGGCCCTGCAGAATCCAAAATAGAAATTTTCTGCCCATTTGCTCCTTCGACAAACAAGTTAACAAATCCTGACTCTTTACCGGTTGCAGCTGAGACATCATCTTCTTTACTGAAGTTAATGTAGCTACCTAGTTCTTCAAATAATTTCTGCCGTTGATCACGGTACATCGTTGCTTTCCCCTGATCAAGAAGTTCAAAACGCCGAACTTGAGTGTTAGCTTCATGAATTTGAGCCAATACCGTGTTAACTTGACTAACAGATCGTTGAATAATTTCAGATATATCGCTCTCTAAATTTTCAAGACTATGCCCTGCCTCATTAAATCTTTTGGTAAGGGTATCTATTTTATGAAAAAGTTCCTGTTTTATCGTTGGCTCATAAGGAGAAGCAGATAACTCTTGAAAGCTGTTAAAGAAATCATTAATTGCCCTTGTTAAACTACCAGGTGCTAAATCACTTTCATGTAGATCATCAAGCCCAACATTAACACCCTGTCTAGTTATCTTTTCTCCGAGGGCAGCTTGCAAAATCTCAAGGATTTCCTGCTGTGCAGCCAAAGAAGCTGAATCGCCTTTCTCGTTTATAACCCTGGAATCTAGAATATCATTACGTGCATGATCAACTCCCCCGGCAGAAAGTCCGGATGTTAACAACCCACCCGCAGAGGTGTACATGACTCCTTCTTTGGCCAAAACACGCTGGCGAGCGTAAGACTCATCATTAACATGTGCGAGGTTTTGACCTGCAACTTCAGCAGTACGCGAATGATAGCGTAGCGCTTCAGAACTTTTTGAAATTTCTCCTAATAAACCCATTTTTAAATTTATGCAGATTCGTTCAGATTAGAACGTGACTGAGAGGCAAGCCTCTTTAAATCACCGGAACGATCGTAGGTTTTGGAGTGAGATTTAGGATCAGTGACTAGCAAAATTTGATCAGTTACTTCAGTCAATCGTTGAAGAATTTTTTGATTCTGAACGATTTTGCTGCGGATTCGCGAAATCAAATTATTGATTTCTTCTATTATACTTAAAAACATTGGACGGGTAACTTCTGGGAAAAACTCGACTAATTGGTTTAAACTGGAATCAGTTGGTTCACCAAAAGAATGAGCAAGTGAAGAAACATAGCCTTGTCTTCTTTTCTGTAAGATTTGACTAGCTTCCATCTGAGTCTGTACTGACTGGTTGATTTCCATTAGACTTTCAGAACGACGGTCTAAAATGTTTTGTTGTTGTGTGTTAAGCAACCCAACCAAACCACCGTATTCCTGGAGTTCATCCCGCAACAAGGTTAAAAGGTCTTCCCATGTAAATGAAAGTTTTGCACCAGTCTTTTCTGCAAATTGCACCATATTATTCCCCCGCTTTTTCTCCTTCGGAAACATTGGACTGAAGTTGTTGCTGAAGGATCGATGAAACCCCAAAACCACCTCCACTCGCTATACTTTCAGAAATTGCATCAGTAAAAAAATGCCTGTACATACGATGTGCACCTCCATCTTCGTTAAAAACCCCTTTGAACATTGGTTTAAGTGCTTCTTTCAAAAACTGTTTTACTAAAACTGACTCAAATTGATCACTAACAGCAGCAACTTTTTGCTCCTGAGTAGTATGCTTTGAATGAGCCATCTCCAAAAGCATGGATGAATCCATTCCCACATATGAATTACTAGCTGATTCAGTTTCCATAAAAATACATTAGTTAATGATAAGCTCGGCCTGGAGTGCCCCTGCGTTTTTAATGGATTGAAGAATCGAGGTCATTTCCCTTGTGGTTAATCCCAACTTATTTAAAGCAGTTGCAAGTTCATTAACCGTTGAAGCACCAGGAGGATCAAGCTCATCAAGAGCCTCAAAACGTCCAATTTCCTCTACAAGGTCTGCATTTTCGCCCTGCATTACTGTTGTTGCTCCCTGAGAAAACGGTAATGGCTGGCTTACTCCGGTCGTTGGGTTCAAAAAGATAGTAATATTACTACTACTAACTGCAACAGGAGAAATTCTAACACTTTGTGTAGCTACAATTGTACCTGTCCGCTCATTAATAATTACACGAGCTGGTACATCAGGTTTTACATCAATACCACCTATGGCGGCCAAGAAATTAGTTGTTTGACCACGGAAATCTACTGGAACTTGGATATTTACCACACCATTGTCTAGGGCAAGGGATGTTCCCGGATAGTATTTATTTACTGCATCTGCAATTTTAACTGCAGTTAAAGAATCTGGGGATCTCAAAATTAATTCAATCTCATTACCATTGTTTAAAACCTGACTGTCAATTTCTCTTTCAACCAAACCACCATTAGTAACAATACCAACGGTTGGGTGATTAACTTGAACATTAGCACCCCCTCCTCCCCCAGCAGAAAGACCACCGATAGAGACAGCACCCTGAGCAACAGAATAAACTTTTCCATCTGCTCCGTATAAGGGAGTCTGCAATAAAATACCTCCCTGTAAGGCGTCTGCGTTTCCGATTGAAGATACTGTGACATCCATCTTCGAACCCTCCTTTGCAAACGGTCCAATTTCGGCAGTTACCATTACAGCAGCAATATTTCTCGATTTATCAGCTTTATCTGCTCGAATGCCAAGAGACTCGAGTGCATTTAAAATCCCTAACTCAGTATACTCGATTCGTGAATCTCCCTGCCCGGACAGACCTGTTACGATCCCGTATCCATACAACTGATTACTTCTACTTCCCCTCACGTCTGTAAGGTCTTTTATTCTTGCCCCAAACAACGAAAATGTGGCAACGAAAAAAATCGGCCACAATAACATTCTGCTGCTAGATAAAAGTTTCATAAATTTAAAATGGATTAACAATAGATGCAATGCGTTGATACCAACTCTCTTTTTGTGCATCATTTAAACTTCCCTTAGATACAAATTCTATTTGGGCATCTGCAATGTATTGAGAAGAAACAATGTTCCGGTATCGTAATCCTTCCTTAAATCCGATACCGATATCTTCCTTTCTAACCATTCCCTTCAACACCGCATAGTAGCTTTCTCCCGAAAAAGTTACCATTCGAGCACCTTCTAAAACAAGAACACCATTCGGCAAAACATCAATCACCACAACACTGACACGACCTTTTAAATCTTGAGTATTCGCTATCGACCCTCCCCCTTTATTGCTACTCTTAGTCTCAATTTCAGTGCCGGGCAAACCACCATTATGAGTTCCCATTTTACTATTAGCAAAAAGAAATTGCTTTACTGCGTTTTCAACTTGAGACTGTCGATTCCGAACTGAATTTTGCGAGGCTGCCAAGGAAGAACTTTCTCCGACATCAATTGTAATTAAGTCTCCAACTGAATAAGAACGCCTGTCAGAGTAAAGCCCACGCTGATTGTTGGTGCTTTTCATCCAAAGGGACACCCCATTGGTGGTATGAACAAAAATTAATAATAAGAGAGTAGATCGTAAGAGATTTTTCATTATCATAGGTGTACTTTAACGCTATTTTCATTTAAGACCTTTGCCTGAAACTCCTTGTCGGATGACAAATTTCTAACCATGACAAATCCGCCCTCTACGCCATTTTCAAGAGCCATGCCTTTCATAGTCACATAGATACCATTACCGGAGGCAAATACATCAACAACCTGACCTTTCCTGACAAGGGTCACTTTGGATAAGAAGTTCCATTTTAGTGGAGTATTAGGCTTTAAATTCGTAGTCAATTGATAGCTCTTAATGTTAGATGATGCAGGAACAGAACCAGCAAACTTCTTCAGAATATCAACTGGTTTAGATTCCAAATCGGCTGAACTTAAGCGCATTCCACGATGCAAAGGCTTACTCGAATAGAATACATCTACGTATTGAGAAATCCTAACAGGTTCAGAAAATTCTCCCACCAAACTTCCGTTATCCCAAATCGCAAATCGGATAAATGTACTTGGGCAAACTTCATCTGGAGAACAATCAGAGATTTTCAGGAAATAATTTGAAGAGACTTTAATTGTTTCCCACTTCCGAGTTAAATATGCAACGATTCTGCCAGAAGCCTGAAAACGGTGAGATATACTTTCACCAAGTTTTGATTCTAAAGTTTCACGAGTGAGCAAAACTGATTGAGGGGCAACAGATACATTCGAACGATTTCCACCTGCATGTGATATACTAGGCGAGATCAGAGCAGATGATTTTGTCAAAGTCTTAAATGTAGCACCAGAAGGAAAATCAATAGAGTCATCAATAAAGCGCCCCACATCAGCACAAAGCGTACTGATTACATAAAAAGGCAATAGAGAGAAGAAACGCATTAGTTATCTCTTCAACTGATTTACTCTTGAAAGCATATCGTCAGAAGTCTGAATTGATTTCGAATTAATCTCGTAAGCTCTTTGAGCAATAATCATATTCACCATTTCTTCCACCACATTCACATTAGACATTTCAAGATATCCTTGTTGTAAAACTCCGAAACCGTTTTCTCCGGGTGCACCAATCTCGGGGGCACCACTGGCCTCAGTCTCAATAAAAAGATTTCCACCAGTCGCTTTCAACCCAGCAGAATTAGGAAACCTGACCAACTCCAATTGTCCGATAATTTGAGTGCCATCTGCGGTTTCCACAGAAACTTCACCAGTTGGAGAAACAAAAACATTAGTTACTTCTGGGTCAATTTGTAAACCTGCGGCCAAAGGCAATGCGTCGGCTGTGGTAATTTGCCCGTCTGGCCCGACTTTGAATGCACCATCTCGAGTATAAGCTTCTGTCCCATCGGGCTTTTCAACCTGAAAAAATCCTGTACCATCAATTGCGATATCCATCTTTTCACCACTTTGCGTTAACTGCCCTTGTGTGAATATTTTGGCCGTTGATACAACCTTGGTTCCATTTCCCATTTCAACACCAGTTGGGACGACATTGCCGGCACCAGTTTGACCACCTGATTGACGGGGATTTTGATAAAGCAAATCTTGAAATTCAATTTTGTTCTTTTTGTAGCCTGTAGTATTTACATTAGCTATGTTATTAGAGATAACATTTAAATTCATTTGCTGAGCCTGCATCCCAGTCGCACCAGAGTATAGAGATAAATTCATAATTGATAGTTGTTAAAGAATTAATGTGTCTGTCCTAAAGTTCCAATTGCTTTACCTAGATTCTGATCAAATGTTTGGATCATTTTTTGATTAGCTTCGTGTGCACGGGAGACTTCGATTAATCCGATCATTTCCTCGATTGCGGAAACATTGCTTGATTCAAGGTAGCCCTGCATGACAGTAAAATTTTCAGGATCAGCAACCTCAGGTACAAGATTGGGGTCTTTTGCAACAAACCCGCCACCAACTTTTTGCAAATCTAACAAAGGGTTTTCAAAACTAAAAACTCCAATTTGGGCAATATTTTGATTTCCTTGAAAAACTTGGCCTTCTTTGTCGATTGTAACATCTCCAGCACCTGGTATAGTTTGAATGCTCGCCCCGCTATCATCAGAAAATTGATGCCCCATACTGTTTACCATAGTTCCTTGGGCATCTAAGTAGAATTGACCGTCACGCGAATAAACTGAATCGCCCTCTTGATTTAATAATGCGAAAAAACCTTCTCCCCTTAATGCCAAATCATTCGGGTTATTTGTTTCTTTCATTTCTCCTTCATTATAATCAACCTGATTTTTCATAATAGGAAAAGACCCTGGAATCTCATGCCTCAATCTACCATGAGTGCTTCGAGGAATCTCACCACCTTCAACAGCTTCAAAACTGACTGCTACCTTTTTAAAACCGGCGACATGACTTGCAGCAATATTGTTGGCAATAACATTTTGGTACTGCTCAAGTCCACGCAATGCAGAAGCATTTTCATATAAAGACAAATTCACGCATTTTGTTAAGCATCATACATGCCAAAACTGCCGAGCCTATACGAAAATTAATACTCGCAACCAAGTTCTACAATTCGACCGTCTGGAATATGAACCAAGATTTTCCTAGGTTGTCCATCTTCCGAAACAACTTCAACTTTAATGCCAGTTTCATCCGCATGAATTTCTTGCGTTTCAAAGTTTCCAGCAGGTTCAGCATCGCTAGATGGAAGTGGCGATGAATTTAATTGATCCGGTGCACCAAGATATGAAGAAAATGAACTATCAGTTTTATCACTGACAAAATCCTCAGCATTAGATCCACGGCCTGATAGATAACTTTGCATCAAATCAGTTAAGCAAGTAACATACCATTCACAGATTACTTGTATTGAGCTAAATCCTTTTTACTCATATCCAAGACTAGACTTAGTTCAATTCGCCTATTTTTCTGGGGTTGGTTAGGGAAACGATTCTTATTTGGCTTAGTTGAACCATGTCCTGTTATCCGTTCAAGCTTTCCATCAAGTTCACCCGCTGAGTAATGCACAAGGGCATCCGTAACTTCAGCTCCTTGCTCAAGGGACATCGACCACGCAGTTGAGTTCTCTCCGATTCCCCTCCCTTCGTCCAAGTGATTTGTGTGTGAATCAATTCGATAGACTAAAACATGCTGAGAAAGCAACCATGACATTCTTTGCATCACTTTTCTACCATGAGATGTTAGTTGAGAAGAAGATGGTTCGAAGAGTGGTTTTGTGTCACCGTGAAAAAGAGTAACTTTAATCCCCTCAGAAGTAGCCTCGATTTGAATCGTGGAATCATCAATCTCATGAAGTCGCAATCGTTCGTACCAATCTTGAGCAATCCGATGTAAAACATCAATATCTATAGAAGTAGTATCATCCGTATTTCTCATCGTCGTATCCGATCGGCCAACAATTTGGTCAACCATACTGCCAGGCCGAGCATCTTTTTGCTCAATTGGGGTTGATTTTGGTACACCCGCTTTGTATGGATCTCTGAAAAATCTTGTAGTTGCGATTATGACTTCTTCATCTTGCGATAAAATCCATAGAACCAAAAACAAAGACATCATCCCCGTCACAAAATCAGCATAGGCAACCTTCCAGGCACCACCATGACTACCGGAAGAAGAAAAGGACTTTGAATTTTTAAAATTTTTCATCACAGACAAAAAGAGGATATAAATTATCCACCTTTCGTTGCATCTTTACATTTTTCCTCTAGGTCATCTGCTGAAGGTTGTATTAGAGAGTCAAGGGAACGACGACCAATTTCAACAGCCATTATTGGAGATAATCCAGTAGCAAAACCAGAAACTGATTTTTCAACAATATGATAGTATAAGAACTCTTGGGTTTGATTCAAGGAAATCAGTCGGCCAAGTGGGATACCAAGGCCGTAAGCAAGGAAAATTCCGAGAAAAGTACCACTAAGTGCTGCCGCTACCTTAGCACCTACCGTTGAAGGGTCTTCAAGGTTTGACATCGTGTTAATAATACCAAGTACAGCTGCGACAATACCAACGCCAGGAAGTGCATCAGAAATCATCTCCACCGCCTTGATCGACCTTCCCGCCTCAGCTTCCCGGCTATCCAACTCAGCTTTTAAAATCCCCCCAATTTCAGCCGGCTTACATCGACCATCAACGATTGGACGAAGTGAGTTACAAAGGAATTCAACAAGACCAGCGTCATTCAAGAAGGATGGGTATTTTGTAAATATCGAGCTATTTTGTGGATCACTAACATGTTCATCCAATGCTGGTGTACCTTTTCTTCGACCAAGCATAAAAAGTTCGTAGAGCAGAACAAGGAGATCAATAAACTTATCTTTACTGGCAACCCCGCCTTTGAAAGCCTTTATAATGTCAATTTTGAGTCCTACCAGTACACTTTTAGGACTCGAAACTACTAGAATTCCGAGACCGATTCCACAAATGATCATAATTTCACCTGGGTGAATAAGTGAAACAGGGTTTCCACCCGCGGTCATAAAACCACCGATGCATGAAGCAAATACGATTACAATTCCAATTGATAGAAGCATGACGAGTTTAGAGTGATTATTTTAAAGATTGAAAATGAGAACGCAAAGATAGTACGCTATGAGACAAAATTTGACTTATTCTGCCTTCAGACAAGCCAAAAATGTGGGCAATTTCAGAAAGTTTAAGTTCTTCATAGTAATAGAGCATCAAAATTTTCTTTTGTGGGTCGGGTAAATCCTTAATTTTGTCCCTCAATAAATAGACCCTCTCCCTGTGCTCAGTTTGCTCAGAAGCATCTTGCTCAGTTGGATCAGAAATCGTTTCTGATAATGGAATCAAATCACCATCACCATGACTGACACCTGCGGGTTCATCGATAGGAACAAAAGTAACAGGTTGCGTTTGCTTTAATAGCTTTGAGTACTCAGATTCATTTAAATTCAGTTCTGCCTTCACCTCATCGATGCTAACAGGTCTCATCAAGCGAGATTCCATATCTGAGATCGTAGCTTGCAATGATTTTGCTTTAGCACGATTAGCTCTTGGAAGTGAGTCCATCTTGCGCAGTTCGTCAATCAGTGAACCCTTTATCCTAAGTGCAGCATAATTTCCGAACGATTTACCTTTAGATGGATTAAACTGGTTAACGGAAATAACCAGAGCCTTAACCCCCACGCCATAAATATCCTCCACTTCATAATGGTCAGGAAAATGAGATCTCATCCGTGAAACAATGGACTTTACTAAAGGCAAATAATCCTCAATCAATTGATCACGAGATTCCTTAGTGCTCATCGCTTCACGATATTTAAGAGCAGCATCTTTCATCCTTTTCGAATATGCTAACGAAGCAGCAGAATCCCTTTTATCGTCTTTGAGTGATGCAGAATTCATTACTGAATAAATCTAAGCTTTCGCTTCGACTAAACGTCGAGCTTTGGTTGCAGCTTGTGCCATAGCCTCAGTGGCCGAGACAGAAGGGTCCACGGGCAACTTTGACGATTGTCTTCTTTGGGGAATTTCTGCACTGACGGTTGATACATTTAAAGATTGGTTCTTAAGGCCATTTAAAGCAAAGCACAAAAGGAATCTGCCCACAATTGCAAAAAACAGGCAACCAAAAGTGCTCTTCACAAGCGTAAACAGTAAATCTTCGCCGGTCAGACAACTAACAATAAAAAAGAAAACGAACCCGACAAAGCCAAAAAGTGAGAAGAAAAAGTGTGCATTATTATTCATTACTTAAATATTCCTGTAAGATGAAAAACCTCGCGAATAAAGTTCTTCGGGGAAAGTTTTGGCTATCATTTGATTCAAAACATTAGTAGTAAAATCACCCGTTACATTTTGCCCATTACAGATACACAAAGGTGAAAACTGATTACGAAGCAGAATCGGCCACAATTTGGTTGAATTTGAAATCTCGTCAAAATGGGTGAACGCCAAGTGAGTAGCTCCTATCAATTGACCTTGAGTAATAGTTTTATTGATAATTTGCTTATCATAAGCAGCGTTTAAAACCATAACTCTCGTCTCAACATTTAACGAATCAAGTGCTTCTTTAGCGCCAACCCACTCATCTTGCTGCCCCAATGACAAACCCGGCAAGTCAAGATACAATGGAGACTGAATCGAAGAGGATGGAGCTTTTGTTGCCTCTCGATATAGAGTAACACCTATAACCTCACAAAAAATCCTTAAGGAATCATCTGGATTAGGGACTCCATTTTCAACCTTTAAAACATTGGGAGTTTTCTTGTTCATAAACACATCATGGGCAAGAAATTTGCATAGAGTTGTGGTTTTACCAACTCCGGGTGCTCCAATGATCGCAATTCTATCCTGAACGGGTTGATTTTCTGTCACCTTAAATCTGTCCGAGAGTCCAATTGTAATTTCCTTTAAAGTGTCAGCTAATGGAAGGTTTCTAATGTCATTCCAATTGGACCAAGTTTCAATGACGCTGATTAACTGGGAATCAAACCCAGCCTTAAGGAGAATTTCAATTGAATTTAGATCAACATTACCCTTAGTTGGCTCTTCAGGTTCTTGCTCACTTTTCAATTTCAATGATTCAGCATCATTCTTCTTATCTACATTCTTCGAGTTGGGAGAGGGTGCCGGTGAAAGGTCATTTTGTAAGGCAAGTGTATTGTCTTCTGCTTCGGAAGCATTAATTCTGTCCTCAGATGGCAACTCGGCAATTACCTCAAGCTTGGGCGATGAAATAAACTTCTTCAGTCCTTCACCTCCAACTTGACGAACAGACAAAACACGGGCGTTTTCACCTAATTTTTCCCTAATTACACGAACTGCTTCTTCCGCCGACCTAACGATTAAACGAAAACGCTTCCCTTTCGCCTGTTCAGATGTACTTTCGCTCATTACCTCCATAACATTAGGCAGCTACTTGCGGTTGGCTTTCAAGATTTGGATTTTCATCCAAAGCGGAAACTATTTCAGGCGGCAATGATTGATCTACTAACGCAATCGCAGCAAAAGGCTCGACCTGGGTTTCAGTTGGCAATTCTTGATATGCCAAAACTACCAATTGGGGATACGAAGGTTCCATAAAACGACGAAAAGCAAGTCTCAATTCAGCAGTGGTAACCAAAATTGGTGTTAATCCCCTGTCAGTCATTTCTTTAATTTTAGGCTCAATTTCTCGAATAATGCCCTCTGTTAAGGAAGGATCCATCAAAAGACCTATATCAAATTGACTTCTTTTAACCCTTGAAACAAGTGTCTGCTCTAGAGTTGGTTCAAAAGTCATTGACAATAATTTATTTGGTTCAGATTCATATTCCTTCACAAAATACATCCCGAGCCTTTTTCTGCACTGTTCAGATAAATCGTCAGGGTTTTTAGTAACCGCAGCCATATCAGCGATAGTCTCCAAAATAATTGTCAGGTTCTTTATCGACACTCTTTCCCTGAGCAAATTTTGCAGTGTTCTCTGAATCACTCCAACATTAACTAAGTCAGGAAGTAACTCGCTTACAAGAGTGGGATTTTTGTCTTTAATCAAATCTAATAATCGCTGAGTACCCTCTCTTTCCAAAATTAAGTGTGCCTCGCGCTTTAAAACATCTGCAAGATGGGTAACAAGAACGGATGAAGGATCCACAACAGTACAGCCCTCTACTTCAGCATTTCTTCGCTCCTCATCAGGTACCCACATCGCCTTGATACCGAAGACAGGTTCAATTGTCGGAATACCATTCAACTTCGATGCATCCCCTCCTCCCATACTCATAGCCAAAACACGATCAGGCATAATCGATGATCTAACTATCTCTTTTCCTCGGAGTAAAAAGCGATATTCATTTGGCTCTAATTCAATATTATCACGAACGCCAATTGTTGGTAAAAGCATACCCATTTCACGAGCAAAGTTGGTCCTTGCTCCAGTTATTCTATCTAACAGATCTCCACCTTTTTTGTTATCGGCAAGTACGAGTAAACCATATCCCATTTCTAAACCAAATACTTCCTGCTCAATCGCACTTTCCATAGCTGACAAACTAGATCCTTCTTTTTCCTCTGCAGTTGATGAAGTAGTAGAATTGGAATGCCCTGCGGGTTGTGGTGCCATTCCCGAGCCCAGTATTTCAGCGAATTCAGGCTCCTGTGCAGAAAGTTTTTTGTTAAAGTGATAAGCAGCTGCAAAACAGATCACTGAGAGGATAAAAAAGGGCCAAAATGTTTCGTCTAAAAATAAGGAGAAAAGTAAGAGCATTATGCCTGCAATTGCAATTGCCCGGGGATAAATGGTCAGCTGCTTACCAACAAACTCTCCTAAGTTTGCCTCCTCGGAAGACCGGGTAACCAAAATACCAGCTGCAATTGAGATAATTATAGCTGGAATCTGACTTACGAGACCATCGCCGATAGATAATATCGTGTATTTCTGTAAAGAATCTCCTATGGTCATATCTTTTTGGAAATACCCAATCAAAATTCCGCCAATTATATTTACAACCGTTATAAAAATCCCGGCAACTGCATCACCTCTAACAAATTTACTTGCTCCGTCCATGGAACCGTAAAAATCTGCGTCTTTTTGAATTTTCTCTCTTTTGGACAATGCCTCAGCTTCAGTAATCACACCTGAATTCATTTCTGCATCTATTGACATTTGCTTACCCGGCATTGCATCAAGAGTAAACCTAGCAGTGACCTCTGCAATTCTGCCAGCACCTTTGGTAATAACTACGAAATTGATGATAACCAAAATAAGAAAGATTACTGTGCCAACCACATAATTACCACCCACAACAAATGTGCCAAAAGATTCAATTACTGACCCAGCATCACCATCGAGTAATATTAATCTTGTGGAAGCAACATTCAACCCA
>MDSV01033753.1_pt1 | contig 15554 bp, 7 predicted proteins | sample 810851 | NCBI WGS metagenome assembly MDSV01 (sample SAMN05326640, study PRJNA326480) | marine metagenome | isolation source: seawater | place: Atlantic Ocean: North East | collected 2012
ACAATCTAAATTGAATAACAAACCGGCAATGATCTGGGATTCTAATCGCCGAAAAGAAAGGATTCTTAAGACATTGGAAAGCGCCAAAAAGAAGGGCTGTAACAAGAGCCACTACATTAGTTCAACACTGAATATTTGGGATATGAATGGAAGGCCGGTCACTGGCGCTCGTGTTATTATGTCACTTGATAATGGTGAAGTTGCTTCAGAATTCAATAAAAGTGATCAAGAAGGATCAATTAAAATTGAATTAAAATCATAAATTATTATTTGGGAGATTTGGCAGGAAAGTGCTTCTGATGCAGGCGGTCCCAGTAACTTGACCAATACTTATCGTAGTAATCCAACGCCGCTTCCCGTATATGAGGCAAATCAGTTACTTTAGGTGCGGTGGCTGGAGCAAAGCTTTTTAGGTGCCCCTTCCCTGCCCTCTTTCTCGGCGAAATGAACCGCCAAGGATCATTACCAAGGACCTCTTCACATACTTTGGCCAAACCAGGATCATATCCTTTGATCCCCTCCCTAGTATGTATGTGATTATGATCATGGTCCATGGTCCGATTAGTATCATACCAGCACTGAACACCTTCGGCCCAGTACTCAGCATGGTTTCTCGAAGCGTAACATTGTTTGGAACCGCCAAAAACAATGATGACATCATCCTTGGAAGTCACTTTAATTTTGGCATTAGTGGGTTTGCCGTTCACTAAAATGTCTCCCCCATCGAGGCACTTCACCAGCAAATCGCGCGATTGATCAGGAAACGATTTAATCAAAGAATCAAGCAAACTGACCGGCTCATTACCCTTTACTCGCCTGAACCTTTGAGCGGCTCTGCCATCGTTCCAGATACTGCGGGCCTTAGCCTTTGCATAAGCCTCATGAACTTTTTTATGGAGATCAGCATCAAATCCAGCTCCCTGAATGACGTGGCCAAATTCATGAATGAGGATACTCTCATTCTGCATTCCACCTTCATATTCCAACACATCCTCTTCAGCAAAGAGGACAACGGGCCTACCGTCTATGTGACGGAGAAAGCCCCGCTGACGCCAATTATAAAAATCGAGCTCCTTGCCCGTCTTGTTAGTAACAAATTGAGGAATTTCTGAAGTGAGCTCATCTTTGCCGACCAGGATGCATAATACGTTTCTTTTACGGATCCTTTCAGCAACTGCATCATTGATGCTAACCATCATATGATTAAATAGGTACCCAGTTTCTAAAATGGCTGTATCGGAAACCTTAACAGACGTTGCTATTAATATGTTCTGAACAAGTAACGATTTCTTAAAAAACTTAGGATCTAGGTTGTAGGTTTTTTGCTGTTCAGAATTGAGGGCTTTAATTTGATTTGATACAGCCACAGGGACTGAAAGGATTAAAAGAGAGAAGGTAACAACAAATAGAGCACGCATGATGAGTCAGTGACTCGTATTTATCCAAATATCGAATAAGAGCCAAGAGGTAATTTAAGGGCCGACTTAGTATAATAGAAGAGTTACTTCTATTATATTAATAAGATGCAGGAAATTAGAAGCTGCATTGGCTTGAGGATTGATGGAATAGATTATCGATAAAAATGCATGATTTATAGATGAACTATTACTTTAGGGTGAGGATATGGATACTGGTCCAAATATTATGGATAAATATGGATTTGTATCGATAAGTAAAGATCGATCGGTTAGCGATAAAAAGGCATGATTTATGGATGTTTGATTACCATAGAAAGAGAACATGGATAAGGGCTGTAATATTATCGATAAAGATCGATTAATATCAATGAGCGAAGATCGATCGGTTATCGATAAAAATGCATGATTTATGGATAAAATACATATTTATCTATCTAAAAACGAAAATGATCCATTGCCATCCATAAACTTTGAATAGACGGTCTTTAAATAAGCTCCGGCATTGGTCTCCAACCGTCCACGAGATAATGGGGCCTGCCCGTTAAATCGGGAAGAGTAGTGGTGTTGGGATCAATTCCCATATTGTGGTAAAGCGTAGCCATGACTTCGCCCATGTGAACTGGGCGGTCATCTGCTTCTGCTGCTATTTTATCAGTAGAACCAATAATTTTCCCAGTAGGCATTCCACCACCCGCGAGAAGTGCACATGAAACATTGGGCCAGTGATCGCGGCCGGCATTTTTGTTGAGTTTGGGCGTTCTTCCAAACTCGCCCCAGGCGCACACTGTCACATCTTTGTCCATTCCTCTCTCATGCAAATCCTCTATGAGCGCACTGAGGCCCTGATCAAAAATCGGAGCATGCTCTTTCATGCCTTTAGTATTATTAGAATGAAAATCCCATCGACCGAAATTAAGGGTAACGCATCGTGCTCCGGCTTCGACTAAGCGTCGGGCAATTAGGAAATGTTCATTGTTCTTTGGAGCGCCATCACCAACATTCTTTGGATCCCCTTTCCCATAACGTTCGCGGACCTTTGGATCTTCTTTGTCGATGTTAAGAGCATTAGCAAGGCGACTCGAAGTGAGCAGGTTGAAAGCTTGTTGCGTAAAACCATCGAGTCCTTCTATCTTACCAGTCGCATCCAGATCCCTGCGCATTTGATCAAATGAGTGTAGAAGATCCTTGCGCTGAGAAAGCCTTTTCGTGGTTATACCATTCAGAACCATGTCTGTCATTCCGGGGCCAGAAGGTCGAAACGGGCTGTGCTGAACTCCCAAATATCCGGGCATCCCTGAAGAACCGTAAGGAGGATGCCCAGCCTTTGGAGCTAAACCAATGAATGGAGGCGTTCTGGAGTCAGAGGATCCCATCAAACGCGATAGAGCTGATCCGATAGAAGGCCATCCACCGGGGGGCTGTCCTTTAGAGTTAAGGGTTGAGCCTTTCCTGCCAGTATAACACATGAAAGAGTCATGACTGCCGTTTGGAGCTCCAATGACTGAGCGAATAGCAACGCACTTATCCATGATTTTGGCCATGCGAGGCATAAGTTCACCAATTTGTATACCATCGACGTTTGTCGGTATGGCTCCTAAATCCCCACGATATTCTGAAGGAGCATCAGGCTTGGGATCCCATAAATCCTGGTGCGGAGGCGCACCTGCCATATAAATCATAATTAGGGCTTTATGGGAGGATTTACCACTATTTATGGCTTCAGCTTGAAGCAGCCCAGGCAATGATAGCCCGCCCATTCCGATGCTACCAACGCTCAAAAAATCACGACGGGAGATGCCGTCACAAAGGTTACCTTTAGAATTACCGTAAACCTTAAGCATTGTTTAAACTAACATGTTTATAATAGTATAAGTCAATTGATCTAAAATATTTTATTATGCTGTCCCCTACAGCAAGCATTGTATTTGGCTCTCTCTTAATAAGGTGATTATCAAAAAACTAGAAATCTAATGATTAGAAACATCGTTTAGATCAATATTTATAACAAAATAGTCGATTTAGAAAATTATTAAAATGCGAGTAGTTTCCATATTCAGCAAGAAAAGAGCAACATGGATATAAGCCCCACCAGCCCAACTACAATTAATTCGACAGGATTTAAGTCATTGAAAGGTTTTTGGGCTCTATTCTTGGTCCAATATCAGGGAGCTTTTAGCGATAATCTGTTCAAGTTTTTGGTAATTTTTTCCAGCATCAACAGCTTAGGCGCTGAACGAGATGCAGAAAGGGATTTTCGTTTGTTTCTAATTGTTGGGGTCTTTGCACTGCCATTCATCTTTTTCTCAATGGCTGCAGGATGCCTAGCGGACCGTTATTCTAAGGGGAGGGTCATTACATGGACAAAGAGGCTTGAAATTGGAATTATGATATTGGGAGTCTTTGCCCTTAAATCAGGAGAGTTTTATTACATGTTGGGAGTAATCCTTCTAATGAGTGTGCAGAGCGCTATTTTCAGCCCGGCAAAATATGCTTCATTACCGGAGCTACTACCAAACGAAAAGTTAAGTTGGGGCAACGGAGTCATTGGCTTAGGTACATTTGGTGGCATCATTGCCGGGGGAACGGTCGCAGGTTTACTATCTTCTTGGTTCAAGGAGGATGTGTGGCAGTGCGGAGGGATACTAATTATCCTTGCAGTGGCTGGTACTATAGCCTCACGTTGGATCACACGTCATCCGGCAGCGAGCCCCGGTAAACGGATTAAAATTAATTTTATAAGTGACTTAATTCATAATCTTAAGGAAGCCGGAAAGAACAGAGTATTAGGGCTGGCCATTGTGGGTAGCATTTACTTTTGGTTAGTCGCTGCGCTCTATGAACCTACATTAGTCGTTTTTGGTAAGGACCTTGAACTGACGGATTTTCAGATCAGCCTAATGCGCGTAAGTCTAGCAATCGGTATTTCTATAGGTAGTGTTTCGGCAGGGTACCTTTCCCAAAATAAAGTAGAATACGGCTTGATACCATTGGGTTCATTAGGACTTGCGATTTGCTCAATTGTTCTAGGTTTTTTCGAACTTCATTTCGTCCAGATAAGTTTTTTACTGGTATGCTTAGGTATTTCAGGGGGCTTTTTCAATGTTCCGGTTAGTGCCCTCATTCAAAAACTTCCAGCCAGAAAAGATAAAGGTTCGGTCATTGCGGCTAATGGTTGGCTTACTGCTGTGGCAATGGGGTTAGCCGCACTAATTTTTTATCTGTTCAAGGTTCAACTTGGGATCGATGCAAAAGCGATGTTTTGGGTCATTGGTTTGACCACTATCGTAGGAACAATTTATGCAGTCTGGTTAGTACCGGATTCGCTGGCAAGGTTCGCTCTATGGGCACTAACAAATACCCTTTATCGAGTCCGGGTCCTGGGAAGAAATAACTTACCAGAGAGGGGAGGAGCACTTCTTGTTTCCAATCATATATCTTTAGCGGATGCACTCTTTGTGATCGCGTCAACGGGCCGTCGCATTCGATTCATCATGCACAGGGACCAGTTTAATAGGTGGTGGGTCAAACCCATAGCAAAGATGCTGAGAGTCATTCCCATTGCCTCTGATTTTGGTCCTAAGGAATTGTTAAAATCATTGAAAAAAGCCAGCGATTGTCTGAAAGATGGCGAACTGGTTTGTATCTTTGCAGAGGGTCAAATCAGCAGAATCGGGGGACAAACTTTGGCCTTTCAAAAAGGAATGGAACTCATAATGAGAAAGCAGGATGCTCCAATAATACCCGTTCATTTGGATAATGTGTGGGGCAGTATTTTCAGCTTTCATCAGAAAAAGGTTTACTGGAAAGTCCCCCGTCAGATACCATACCCCGTCACTGTAAGTTACGGAAAACCTATGCCAACAGATTCATCAAATACCGAAGTTAGACGAGAAGTAGTGGCGTTGGGAGCCGATGCATGGGCTCAAAGGAAGGGACGCATTTCAACGATTGGAAGGGCCTTTGTACGGACAGCAAGGAGGGCCAGAACCAGAATGGCTTTTGCTGATAGCTCCGGCAAGAAATTAAGCTACATGCGCACACTTGTAGGGGTGATCGTTTTAATCAAGAGATTGCGTAAGGATTGGGACGGGCAACAGAAAGTTGGTATTCTTATCCCGCCCAGTGTCGGTGGAGCACTGACTAATCTGGCTGGAATCCTTATGGGCAAGACGGTAGTTAATCTGAACTATACGCTCTCAGAGGAAGGAATACGCTCATGCGTTCAACAATGTGATATCAAGTGTGTTATTTCATCTGAGAAGGTCATTCGAAAGCTCAAGCTTGATCCTGGAGTTCCGATGCTTGCCCTAGAAGATATTGCAAAGGATCCAAGCTTCATGGAGAAAATGAGTGCTACTTTCTTGGCCTATTTGTGCCCGAGAGGGATTCTATTAAAGAAGCTAGCTCAGGGCAATCCACCTTCTCTAGATGATATCGCTACAATCATTTTTAGTAGCGGTAGTACTGGGGAGCCTAAAGGAGCCATGCTCAGTCATTATAATATTGTTTCTAATATGATGCAGTTGAATCAGGCCTATGATTTTAAGCGTGATGACCGGTTCCTTGGTGTTCTCCCATTTTTTCATTCACTAGGTTTTACAGCAACCCTGATTGGACCTGCAGTAATTGGAGTGGGCGCAGCTTACCATCCCTTGCCCACTGATACGAGATCGATCGGTAAACTGATTCCACATTACAAATTGACGTTGCTTCTAGCGACTCCAACTTTTCTGCAGCTTTATCTTAGGGGCATTAAGCCTGAACAAATGCAGAGCATTAACCTAGTAGTCGTAGGTGCTGAAAAATTACCTCAACGTTTGGCCATTGCCTTTGAAGAAAAATTTGGACTCCAACCCCTAGAAGCTTATGGATGCACTGAATGTTCACCAGGAGTAGCTGTTAATACGCCAAGTCTGATTACTGACGATTTGAGTCAAACCGGGAACCGTCCAGGGACCATCGGCCGTGCATTACCGGGCATGAGTATTAAGATAGTGGATCCGGAAACGGAAGAACCTTGCGACTTTAATGAATCAGGATTGATGTGGGTCAGAGGGCCTAATATTATGCAGGGTTATCTTGGAAAGGAGAGCCTAACGGCTGAAGTTCTGGTAGATGGTTGGTATAATACTGGTGACATAGCTTCTGTTGATGAAGAAGGCTTCATTACTATCACTGACAGGTTGAGCAGATTTAGTAAGATAGGTGGAGAAATGGTTCCTCATATTAAGATCGAAGAATTGCTTCATACAATTGCTGAATTAACAGAGCAGACCTTTGCAGTTACGGGGCTACCGGATGAGAAAAAAGGCGAACGTCTCGTCGTATTATATACCCTCGAACATGAAAATCTTAAGGAAATTACTGATCAACTTGGAACTGCAGACATTCCCAATTTGTGGAAGCCCAAAACGGATCAATTTTTCAAAGTGGACGAGCTTCCTTATCTAGGCACTGGCAAATTAGATTTAAAAGCGATCAAGACAATGGCACTTGAGATTGCTGATAAATAGTTGCTTTTGATATTTATCTACGACAAACGGATCATGTCCTTGATGGACTGATACCAAAGGAAAAAAAGACCCTTCCATGAATAACAAAAAGTGCCGTTACCAGACAATTTAAGCAAACCACGATCAAGGTTATGATCGACTTGGTTTCGCATTTCCTTTTCCGTTAATTTACCCAGTTCATCGGGATCAGTTCCTTGAAGGTTGCTTTTGATGATTCCTTTGCTATCTAAGAATTTACGGTGGACTTCAATCAATTCATCAAATGACCCAATGCCCCGAACACAATTAACGACACAGTCCGGTGTCAATTTCATTGCATCGCTGAAAGGGTAATTCCACGTCATAAGGATTTTTCCGTCTCGAGTTCTGGAAGAAACGCTCATATAATTAAAAGCTAAATGACTTTGACTGTTTAAATTTATTGTTGCTTGAGCTTTAGAATTTGGATCATAAAAAAAGCGAACGAATCGATCAACACCGCCCCATTCCCATCCTGAGTCTTGTATATGTTCAAAGCCTGCCACTTCTACTTCATTGGTAAATTCTCTTAGCTGAGGGAAAAGATCACGGTTCGGTGGGAACCGGCTCTGCATTTTGTTATCTAGTGGAAGGCGCATTCTACGGATACGCGTCATAATTTCAATGCCGGGAAGGAAGAACCAACTCAGAGCTGTTACGATGCCCCATATCACATTATGACTACTCAAGAAATATCCTGTAAGAAATGTTGCAATGATGATGCAAAATGCTCCGAACTTACGCACGGCTACAAAATCAAATGAGCGGCAACCATAAGCTAAAAATAGAGTTCCTATTACTAAAAGGGTTTCAAACATTTAAATAATGGCAGTATGTGCTTAGCCAATGGGGGATAAATATACGCTGTGGTATAAAACTGACGAATAAAAAATGAAGTTCTTTCGCTCTATTTTAACGGGGACTGAAGCTACCCCTTCTACGAGAATTTGGAGGTTCAATATTTTTGTTGGAATTGTCCTTATAAAATAGAATGCCGTTTCGGCGAAGATTTGCTATGAAGCCTTTAAAGTCCTTCTTCATTTCTTCATCCTTGAGTATTGAACTTAGTATACCGTCACCATTATTAATTCTTTCAAATGCTTTGTCGGCTCCTTCAGCCGCTTCAGTGAGTTTTTTGAGTCCAGGCTCAATTGCGCTGATTGTTTGACTGCCATTATCAAGTATTGGACCAATTTTTTCAGCCGCTTCATCAACTTTGATACTTGCGTTTTTCATATTGGCTAAAAGTTCACGGAGATTATTCGTATTGTCATCGCCAAGTACTTTATTATTTATCGCATCGAGGGCATCAGCCAGTTCGGATACCGCACGGTTGAAACTCTGAAGGTTTTCTTCTCTAAGAATGTTTTGATCCAATTTCTCCACAGCACTGCCAATGTCCCCCAAGGCTGAGCGCACATCTTCAAGAACGACCTGACCTTTATTTGATAATGACTCAGCTGAGGAAGCGAGGGCCCCAAGACCAGTGATCCGTTCACCCTTAATTTGTGACCCAGCTGCTATGAACTTTCCTGTCCTATCATTAGGAACTTCAATTTCTATCATGGCGTCTCCCAAAAGGCCGCTCGTTCCAATGGAGAACTTGGCTCCTTCTGGGATTTGAAAATCATCATAAATTTCTAAGTTAACGATGGCACCGCCATAATTTTCCAGGTTCACTGATGGAGCATCTGCTAGTCTCCCAATTTTAACACCTCCCAAACGGACATCTGTCCCCTTAATTAGACCCCCACCATCATCAAAAGTAACAGTCAGTGAATACGTTTCTTCAAAACGATCACCAAAGTTACCAAATTTAAGAACTAAAAAACCAAGCAATAGCAAACCTATCAATAAGAAGAAACCCACAAAGAGTTCAGTACGATTCTCTTTCATTTTATTATCTTTCCATTTTTCCAGCGATTATTTAAAGCGCTGATCTGGTGCAATGTAACCCTAAATAGAGAATATGCTAGGGCGCCTCAGTCGGGTAACCGTTTATAAAATTAGTAATGACAGGATCATCACTTTCTTCCATTTCTTCAGCAGTTCCACAGAAATACACGGACCCTTTGCGCAAAAAAGCGATTCGATCAGCGATGCTTCTAGCTGATTTCATATCATGAGTAACTACGACTGAGGTGATTCCGTAATCTTTTTGCATCTGAATAATCAAAGAATCAATGGAACCCGTTGAAACCGGGTCCAAGCCCGCAGTGGGTTCATCGTAAAGAATGGATTGAGGCTTAGCAATCATGGCCCGAGCCAGAGCGACACGCTTGCGCATCCCTCCACTCAAAGCCGTTGGCATTTTGTCTATATGCTCTTCGAGCCCAACTAAGCTAAGAGCTTTAGTCACTTTTTCTGTGAGTATTTTAATATTTTTTTCTCCACGTTCCCTCAAAGGAAAAGCCACATTTTGACCGACACTCATAGAGTCGAAGAGCGCACCATTTTGAAAAAGGACTCCTATCTTTTGTCGTATAACAGCAAGTCCCTTTTCGTTGATTTTACTGATGTCCTGATTACCAATAATGACGCGGCCACTGTCAGGGCGCATGAGTCCTGTTATATGTTTAAGAATAACGCTTTTTCCGCCACCGCTGGCACCGATTAAAACTATAGTCTCCCCTGAGAAAATCTCGAGATCTACGCCCCGAAGAACATGTTGCGTTCCGAGTTCTTTGTGTATTCCCTCAAGTCGAATAAAGACTTTTCGGTCCTCTCCATTTAAAGCATTGTCCATATTGAAACCACAAAACGCTTAGACCATATACAAACAAAACGCAAACGACCGAGTAAAATGCTTCCCGTTAATGTAAATTAATTAGATCCTTTAATGCTAAATATAAGTATTAATTTATAGAGAATGCCAAGGCACAGCAAAGTGAAAAAAAAGACCCTAAAAAATGCTAAGCAATCACGGCATAGGGGCATTATTTCATTACGTGAAGTGCGGCAGAATAATCTGAAAGGCTTTGATTTGGATTTGCCTCTCGGAAAACTAATCGTTGTCACTGGCCCCAGCGGTAGCGGAAAATCATCATTAGCATTCCAGACACTATATGCTGAGGGACAGCGTCGATACATAGAAACTTTTTCTCCTTATACGCGTCAGTTCTTTGAGCGAATGGATAAGCCAAGAGTTGAAGAAGTTAATGGCATTCCTCCATCAATTGCTATTGAACAAGGCAATACTGTAAGAACAACACGATCGACGGTAGGAACACTCACGGGCATTAATGATTATTTGAAGGTATTATTTCCTCATATTTCGGTACCATATTGCCCAGAGTGTGGAGAAGAAATTTTTGAGGATAATGCTGAGTCAGTAACTCAATTCGCTAATGTGAATTTAGCTGGAAAATCTGTTCTTATTGGGTTTGGGGTTCCGGTTCCAAGCCAAATGAAACCGCCCGAATTTTTCCAGTTACTAAGTGCACAGGGTTATTTGAGAATATGGGTATGGGGCAATTTGTATAGAACCGATGAACCTGAAGATTATCCTAAAAAGACATTACCAAAAATTGTTAATGTTGTTCAGGACAGAATTAAAATCAGCAAGGGCTCAAAGAATATTGCCCGATTAAATGAGGCTATCGAAAACGCATTTCTTTTTGGTAAAGGAACGATACAATTAATTGATTCTGAATCTGCCAAAGAATGGTCCTTTTCGAGTGGGAAGCAATGCGCGCCTTGCGGAATGACTTTAAGGGATCCGTCCCCTGGTCTATTTTCATTTAATAGCCCCTTAGGAGCGTGCCCTCAGTGCCGCGGATTTGGGAGAACATTAGGCATTGATCTTGACCGTGCATTACCTGACCAGTCACTTTCAATTAGTGAAGGTGTCGTGAAAGCATTTCAGGGAGAGCGGGGATCAGAGTGCCAGACCGATTTACTTCAATGCGCGAAGTTGAGAGGGATAAATGTCGATTTGGCATATGAAAAATTAAGCAAGAAGGACCGAGAATGGGTTCTTTATGGTGAACGTGGTGATCCGGAATCGAATTGGGAACAAGGTCTATGGTATGGAGTGAAAGGTTTTTTCGACTGGATAGAAAGAAAATCTTACAAAATGCATGTGAGGATTTTCCTTAGCCGATACAGATCATATACAACATGTTTTGCTTGCCGAGGAACGCGATTACAACCTGACGCTTTAAACTATAAAATTGGCAATCATACTTTGCCTGATCTTTGGCAGTTGCCGATTTCTGCTCTGTTAAATTTATGGAACGGAAAAAAATCTAAACTAGTAGAGCTTTCAAATTTAGATCCGACTGCCCTTCTTCTGTGGGAGGAAGTTGGTTCAAGGTTGCAATATTTGAGCCGCGTTGGTCTTGGATATCTGACATTGGACCGCTCAGCGAGATCCCTTTCAGGAGGTGAAATGCAGAGAGTGCATCTTACAACATGTTTAGGAGCTTCATTGGTAAATACACTATTCGTTCTTGATGAACCTAGCATTGGCTTGCACCCAAAAGACATTGATCAATTGATCAATGTTATGAATGATCTGCGAGATGCGGGGAATACGGTATTGGTCGTTGAGCATGAGGAGAGCATTATTAGAGCAGCTGACCATCTCGTTGATATTGGTCCTGGACGAGGAGAACATGGTGGAGATTTGGTATACGTAGGACCCATCTCAGAATATGAGAAGGGCAGAGAAAAAATAAGTTCTCTCACTTTGGATTATCTTTCTGGAGATAAAAGTATTCCTATACCAAGTACTAGGAGAAAACCTAAGAAAGGAAATTTCTTAAAGATTCGAGGAGCAGAGCAGAACAATCTGAAGAATATAGACTTAGAAATTCCTCTTGGCCTTTTTGTTTGTGTGACTGGTGTATCAGGTTCGGGAAAATCGACACTAGTTCATGATGTCATTTACCTTAATCTGATTCGTGAAAGGGGCGAGAGTACTGAGGAGTTGCCCGGGAAAGTGCATTCTATCGCAGGCCAGAGCGGGCTCGGGCAAGTAGTATTAGTTGATCAGTCGCCACTTTCGCGCAATCCCAGATCAACGCCCGTCGTGTACGTGGGAGCCTTTGAACATATAAGAAAACTTTTTGCTGAAACACCCGAAGCTAAGAGTGCTGGTCATCTCCCAGGATACTTCAGCTTTAATTCGGGAGCAGGGCGTTGTGGCCGATGTTGGGGAAATGGTTTTGAGAAAGTAGAAATGCAATTCCTTTCTGATCTTTATGTAAAATGCCCAGAATGTGAGGGTAAACGGTATAGTTCCGAAGTATTGGAATTTCAATTAGTGGGTAAATCAATACACGACGTATTGGATCTCACGATAGAATCTGCGATTCATTTTTTTGAAACAATTGAGAATAAAAAAGCGACTCGAGTTGTTGCTGATTTAAAACCTCTAGCGGATGTGGGGCTGGGGTATCTTAAACTTGGTCAGCCCATTAATACTCTGAGTGGTGGAGAGAGCCAGCGACTTAAGCTGGTCGGACACTTACTGAAAAATAAACCTAAAAAGAAAGATAAGAATCACGCTAAGGATTTACTTCTTTTTGATGAACCTACGACCGGACTGCACTTCGATGATATTAAAATATTATTGAACGTTTTTCAGCGATTAGTCGATGATGGTCATTCTGTTTTAGTTATAGAGCATAACTGTGAAGTGATTAAATGTGCCGATCACGTGATTGATCTTGGACCGAGAGGGGGATCTGAAGGAGGAGAAATAATCGCATTTGGTACACCCGAAGAGATTAAAAAAGAAACGAAAAGTTATACAGGGAAATTTTTATGGCGTGATCATAAATCAAAAAATTTACTGAAGCCCATTGAATCCAAAGAGCCTCCGAAAAATATAATCAGTGTCCTTGGAGCTCGGGAAAATAATCTGAAGAATCTCAAAATTGACATTCCTCATGACACTTTCACCGTGATCACTGGACTCTCAGGTTCTGGTAAGTCGACCTTAGCTTTTGATATTCTTTTTGCCGAAGGGCAACGCAGATTCCTCGACAGCATGTCAGCATATGCACGGCAATTTGTTCAGCAGATGGAAAGGCCGGACGTTGATCAAGTTAATGGACTCCCACCCACAGTAGCTATCGAACAACGCGTTAGCAGAGGAGGAGGAAAATCAACCGTTTCCACAGTCACAGAAATTTACCATTTTCTTCGTCTTTTATTTGCAAAGGTTGGAACGCAATATTGCCCAGACTGTGGCGTTTCGGTCGATAAGCAAAGTAAAAATTCAATCATATCGTCAGTAAAAAAAGTTTTGAAGTTGGGCCCAGTAAAACTTCTATCGCCATTAGTTAGAGGAAGAAAAGGGTTCCACACTGACACTGCTGCCTGGGCTCAGAGGCAGGGAATTGGAACACTATTTGTTGATGGCAAGTTCATGCAAAGCGAGGGATTTCAAAAACTTGAACGGTTCAAGGAACACACAATTGATGGCCTTATCGCTGAATTGCACGAAAAATCTAAACATTCTGAAATTACTCAGTCCATTGAAAATGCTCTTCGTTGGGGTAAGGGTACGGCACGCATCCTTAGGGACGACGGTCAGAGCATAGTTCTTAGTTCGGAGATGTCTTGCCCCGATTGTGGAAATGCATTTGATGAATTGGATCCTCGTCTCTTTTCATACAATAGCCCTCACGGATGGTGTCACGCTTGTCGGGGATATGGGTACATTGTTCCTTCTCTGGCCGATTTGGAAAAGCATGATTCTATTACTGCGGCTGAGTTGGAGGAGGAAAGGCGGCAAGTAACTAGTAAAGAAAAAATAAAAAATATATGTCCAGTCTGTGACGGTGCCAGAATTAACGCAACGGCACGGAGCGTTTGGGTTGATCATATAACGATCGATACCCTCACTAAAGTTTCTGTAATAAATGCAATTGAAATTATTGATGGATTTTCTTTCGAGGATACCAAAAAGCTTATCGCACGAGATATTCTTTCAGAGATAAAACAACGATTATTGTTTCTTCAAAGAGTCGGTCTTGGTTACCTTGGACTGGACCGTAGCGCTACAACGTTAAGTGGTGGAGAGAGCCAGAGAATTCGTCTGGCCGCTCAGCTAGGCTCGAATTTGCGAGGAGTCCTTTATGTTCTGGATGAACCAACGATAGGACTGCACCCAAGGGATAATGATCAACTACTCAAAACTTTAACTTCTCTCAGAGATCAGGGGAATAGTCTGGTCGTTGTTGAGCATGATGAAAATACGATTAAGTGCGCTGATCATCTAATTGATCTGGGCCCAGGCGCAGGTAAAGAAGGCGGAGAAGTAGTATTTCAAGGAAATCTCAGCTCTAAGAATAAAAAGGGTAAGAAGAACCGGAGAGCGGTGTCTCTTACACTAAATGCAATTTCAAATCAGATGGAGCATCCCATTTCGGGGAAAAGACGCAAACTTCCAACACTATCATCAAAGGAAGGGTGGATTAGAATTAAGAATGCCAACGCTAATAACCTTAAAAACCTTGACTGTTCAATCCCATTGAGCCGGCTAACTGTTTTCACTGGCGTCTCAGGAAGCGGTAAGAGTTCATTAATGCGTGGAGTTTTAAAACCGGCAGTGGATTCGACAATAAAATCAAAGAAAAAAAAGGAACGGATTCATAAGACTTGGGAATCTATTACCGGCACCGATCAGATTGTCGCTACTTATGAAGTGGATCAGAGTCCAATCGGCAAAACTAGCCGATCAACTCCTGCCACATATGTGAAAATTTTTGATGAGATTCGCAAACTCTATTCCAATGTTCCTGAATCTCGATTGAGAGGATATGATCCGGGCCGGTTTTCCTTTAACACTGAGGGTGGTCGATGTGAAAATTGCAAAGGCAATGGCCGCATAAAATTAGAGATGAATTTTTTGCCTACTACGTGGGTCGAATGTGGAGAGTGCAAAGGTGACCGGTACAATAGAGCGACCAGCGAGATTTTTTTTAATGGAAAGAACATCGCTCAAGTCATGAAAATGAGCATATCTGAAGCCTGTGTATTTTTTGAGGCCCACCCAAAAATCCATACGACTCTGTCGCTTTTACGTGATACGGGATTAGGTTATCTTAGCCTTGGGCAGCCAAGTACAACACTGAGCGGTGGGGAGGCTCAACGCATCAAGCTTGTCGCGGAAATACGCAAGGGCCAAGGCAGAGCACGCCATGCAAAGATGAAAGGTGCGACAGGCCCATGTTCCAATCTTTATTTGATTGAGGAACCAACTATTGGCTTGCACCATAATGATGTGGTAAACCTTATTAGGGTTTTGCATGCACTTGTTGATGAAGGACATACCGTCATTGTCATAGAACACAATACGAGCATTATGGCCGAAGCAGATTATATTATAGACATTGGCCCTGAAGCAGGTGAGGAGGGAGGTCAGATAGTGACAAAGGGTCGTCCGGAACAGGTAATTCGATCTAAAAAGAGTAGGACATCTCCTTTTTTGAGAGAAATATTAAATAGTTAAGAATCAGTAAAAATAGGGTTTCTGGGAATTTATTTTCCATGAAATTTATAAATTGTTTTTGCAAAACCACTGAAAAAATAGATATAAATCCCTATAATTGTTAATAATCACAGAAATTTTAGAATTATTAAATAAATTTGC
>MDSV01215841.1_pt1 | contig 15552 bp, 4 predicted proteins | sample 810851 | NCBI WGS metagenome assembly MDSV01 (sample SAMN05326640, study PRJNA326480) | marine metagenome | isolation source: seawater | place: Atlantic Ocean: North East | collected 2012
CCCGCGGGCGCGCGCCGCCGCCAGCGCCGCCGCCGGCGCGCCGCGCGCGACGAGCGCGGCGACAAACTTTGCCGGCAGATCCGCGCGCGCCATCTTCGGCACCAGAACGCACGCCTCGGCGAGTCGCTTCTCGGAGTCCCAGTCGTCCAGAGCGGCGGCTGCGACGGTCTGCGCGAACAGGCGCGGCGCCATGCGCGCGCTCCGCGCGAAGGACGCGGGCGCGCCCTCGGCGGGCGCGCCGGCGTCCAGGAGGTAGTACAGGAACAGGCACCGCTTGGCCGTCTGCGCGGCGGGCCTCGCGGAACCCTCGCCAAAGACACGCGCCGCCGCCTCCGTGGCGCTCTTGAACGGGTAGGGGGGGGGATGCGCGCCCGCGCCCTGCAGCAGGTCGTCCAGGAACAACGCGCCGCCGTCCAGCGCGGGGAAACCAACCGCGACGACGCCCTTCCCGACGCCTCCGTCCGACGCCGAAAAGGGTTCGCCCGCGCTCGCCGCCGCCGCCGCGGCGCGGCGCGCGCGGACCGCGCCGGTCCACGCCGCGGGTCCGCCGTGCCTGTCCGGCGTGGTGGCACCGCCGAGCCCCTCGCGCACGAGCCACGCCAGCGCCGCGGCGTGCGCGCCGCCCCGGCTCGCGTCGTCGAACGAGGTCTGAAGCTTTCTGCGCATCGACGCCGCGTCCGTCCCGGCGCCCTCCGGCGCGCCCGCGCGGCCGGCGCCTCTGTGCTGCTCGAGCGGCTCGGGCTCGCCCGCGGCGTCCGGGCGCGCGCCGAGCAGACCGAGCACGTCCTGCGTGGCCTCAAACACCGCGGCCGCGGCGTCCGCGGCGTCCGCGGCGCTGGGCACGTTCGAGGCGGCGGACGCCGAGGCGCTCGCCAGAACCGCCTCCGCGCCGCGCGTCGCGGCGACGGCCCACTCCGCCACCATCTCGCCGTCGCGCAGGTACGCCTCGACGCCATCGGGGGAGGAGAAGTCGTCCCGGCCGCACACCTCGTCCACGTAGTGGCACACCAGCGAAGACGCGCCGTGCCGCACCGCGGCGTCGAACAGACTGTGCAGGCGCGCGACGTCGCCCGCGCCGTCGTCGTCATCCCCCGCCGACGGCTCCGCCGTCGCCGAGCGCGCATCCACCACGCCCGCGGCAGAGCACGCGGCGTGCACCTCGCGCAGCTTGGCGACGCGCGACAGGTCCGCGGGGAGGCACGACATCAGGGTCTCCAGCGCGGCCTCGCCCGCGGGGGACAGGCTCGTCGTGGAGAGCGCGGTCATGGTGTCTCTTCGGTTAGGGATCCCGGCGCCGATCGCTCGGTCGCCGATCTCGGGATCGCGCGTTTTCGCGCGGCGCCGGTCCGCGCTGCGGGCGCGATCGGAGGGTTTCCCGCGCGCCGATCGAGCGCCGTCGGGATCGCACTGATCCTCGAGGTCTCGTACAGACGCGTGACCGCGGCGACGGCGGAGGGACCGCCTTCCACGCGCGCGCGCGAATGCGGGCGCCCGAGACGCCGTTCAAAAAGCGAAGACGGGATGCCTAAAACACGGGTACCTCCCAGACAAAATCCTCGCGCGGGCCGACGACGTTTTCGGGGCTTCCGACGCGCGCTTATCCATCACAAGTGCGCTCGCGGTGGAGCCCCAGTCTTCAGGTGTACGCCTCCCATCGTCGCGTGCCATGACCCTCGCGATACGCGCCTCGGTCCACGCGCCTCAACGCGGCGCATCCAGTTCGCGCGCCCCGCGGTCCGGGAGTCTCGGAACGACCCCGCCCCGAAAGCGCGCGACGTGTCGGGCGTCGGGCGAGTCGGCACCACTTCCCGATGCGATCGCCTCGACGCGAAGCGAGGGTTCGCCTCGTGATGAACCCCCGCGCCTGTCCCGCCGCGCGGCCCTGTCGATGTCCGCCTCGGTGTCGCTTCTGGGCCTCGGCCTCGCTACGACCGCGCGCTGCGACGCGAGACCCGCGGACATGGACCCCTCCGCGCGGGAGGCGCTCTCGCTCGCGAGGCTCGCCACCAACGAGCCGGATGCCGAAATCGCGGTGGACGCCTGGGACGAGGCTGTGCGTCTCGCCGCCGCCGCCGCCGACGCGGGCGCGCCCCTGCCCGCGGAGACCGTCGGTCTTTGGCTCGCCGCGCGCGCGGACTGCCTCGCGAGCCTGCGGCGCTGGGCGGACGCCGAGAGGGCCTACGGCCAGGCCGCCGAGGCTCTGGCGCGCGTGGTCGCCGCGCAGGTGACGACGTCGGGCACGGGCGGGAGGATCGATTCCGACGAAGCGTCGGTGCCGATGTACGCCCGGCTCGCGATGGCGCACGACGGGCAGGCACTCGCCGCCGGCGCGATCGGCGATTGGTCTTTGGCCGTCGAGGCCTCGAGACGCGCCGTCGCCGCGGTGGGTCTCGGCGGTTTGGGTTCCCAATCGAAGAGCTCGAGACGAAACGTCGACGTCCCCGTCGCGGCGTTCAAAGCCGGCATGCGGGGCGGCGCGCCCACCGTCGCGCAGCGCATCGCGTTCGACGCGGCGATGGCGCGGTGGGGTGCGGGCGAGCCCGCGGTGGCGGTGGCGATGCTGGACACCATCGACCTCGGGCCCGAGCCGGACGCGGGGTTCCCGCAGTTCTGGGAAGCGCGCGCGGCGCGCGCGGCGGCGCTGTGGGCGAGCGGCGCCAAGCCCCGCGCGGAAGCCGAGTGGGCGGCGCTGTGCGCGCCGACTCGGCCGAACCCGCCGGCGACCCCCACGAACGGCGTGAAGGCGGCGGTGAACAAAGCCGCGCAGGCGCAGTTCGACGCGTACGGCATTCTGATGGACAAGCGATGCGAGGACTTCTCGAGCGGGACGCCTCTGCCGTGCGACGACGCGGGCATCCCCGGGTCGGCGGGCTCGTCTTCGCCGTGCGCCATCTTCACGACGCAGGAAGCGCGCGCGCGGCTGTGGCCGCCCGGCGCGGTGAAGGCGCTCGGTGAGTTCCTGCAGGACGGGCCGGAGTTTGTGCTGCGCGCCTCGGAGATGGAGCGCGCGAGGGGGTGAGAGACGGCGCCGCGCGGGGAGCGCGGCGTTCAAGAGACGCGCCGTCGACGTAAATAGCTACAAACGCGACAGAGTGTTCTCGTCAAGACGTGGTGCGCGGCGAAACGAAAATCAGCTGTCGACATCGATGTCCTTCTCGGACGTTCCTCGCCTCCCTCCTTCACTCGCGCACGCGCGCGGCCGCCTGTGGCGTGCCTCGCGAGATGGTGGTCATAGAAGATGCGTCGACGCGGATGGATACGGTCTGCGCGCCCCTGAAGGTACGGTCCCGGGAGCCCGCCTGCGTCCCGTTTGCTAAGCGGGTCTCGCGATCGCGCGCGAGATCGCGTGCCGAGAACGGCATCTAGCACGATCGCGTCCGACGCTTCGCTCGCGTACCGTCCGCGTACCGTCACTGACGCGCGCATCCGCGTCTGCCCTCTCTTCCCCGCGATTCGCCGCAGTACCAACCCGGCGCGTCCGTCACGGAGGTGGTGTGCACGTCCACGTTCCCGCCGATGGTTGGCGTCGCGGGCCTCGCGAGCTCGTTCGCGGGTTTCGGCCCGCCGCGAGGCGCCGGGGACGCGTCGCCGTCCTCGTCCTCGTTTCCCGACAGCGCGCCCCCGCTCGTCCGGAGGATCTCCTTGACCCCGGACGCGCCCATCCGCGGCGCGTTTCAGCACTGCGCGCTGTTCAAGAACATCCTGGTCGCCGCGGACGGCGACGCGAGCGCGCGCCTGCGCGTCGTGGACGTGCGCGACTGGACAGAAAAGCAGACGATCCGCGTCGGCGCCGTTTCCGAGCGCGGCGCCGACGCCGCCGACGTCGACGCCGACGACGAAACACACGCGAGGACGATCCCGGCGGCTGTTTCGGCGCTGGCGTTCGACGGCACGACCATCGTCGCGGCGACGCACGAGGGGTTCGTGCACACGTGGCGGCTGATGGCGCGGGGTCCGAAGCGGGGGTACGTGCGTCTGCTGCAGCCGCTGCGCGTGGACGGCGTCCCGGTCACGCGAGCGAAGATCCTGGGCGAACCCGGGTCGAAGCTCTTGGCGTGCCACGCGCCTTCCAAGCGCGCGTTCGTGGTGTGGGAGCTGGACACGGGCAAGCTCAGAGGCGCGTTCAGCACGGACGGGGTCGCGCGGGGCGTTCCTCTGCGGCTCGTCGAGAGCTGCGCCACCGTGCTGGCGTGCGTGCACGCCGACGCCGCCGCCGCCGACGACGACGAGGGCGCGCCGTCGCCGAGAAGCCGCGACGCGAAAAAAGAACCGCCGCGGGCGCCGGTCGCGGCGCTGCTTGATGTACGCACGGGCGAGGGCGGCGCGCTGCGGGATTCCGCCGCGCTGTGGCACAAAGGCACGCCCACGTGCGCCGCGTTCGACGGGGAGCTGTTCGTGGTGGCGACCAGCCTGGGTGTCGTCGTCGCCTGGGACTTAGGAACCGGCGACGCGCCGGCGACGAGCGCGCACGCCGCCGCCGGCGCCCGAGTCGCTGTCGCCGCCGTCGCTTTGGTGCCGGGACCCGCGAGCGACGGCTCCGCGCGCGCGCTCTCGGGTGGGGCGGACCGGGCGCTGGTGCTCTGGGACAAAGCGTTGCGGCCGCTCGCGCGGCTCGAGGTGGGGTCGCCGGTGACGTGCCTGGCCGCGCCGGGGCCCAGGCTGGCGGTCGCGGGCACGCAGGATGGGTTCGTCGAGGTGGTGGCGCTGCCCGCGCCCGAGCGGGACGAAGCGCCGGACGCCGCGTTGGCGGAGGAGAGGCGTGCGACGCGCGATTCAGCCTCCTCGACCTCCGCCGCGGGGTCGCGACCCCTGCGGTACGCGCTGCAGCACGACCCCGGGTCCGCCGCGTCCGCGTATGCCTCCTTCGACGCGTTCACCAGGCGCGTGCCCGTGTGGGAGGGCGCCTACGTCGCGCCGAGCGGCGAGGCGGCGGGTTCGGACGCGCCGAGCGAAACGGGGGGGTCCCGACGCGAAAAAAACGCCTCCGGCTTTTCGCCGTCGCGCGCGCTCGCCGGTTCCGGGCGGACGCGCTCGGAAGAGGCTGCGCGGCGCGAAGCGGAAGAAGAGGAGGCTCGCGCGAAACAACGCGCGATGGACGGCGCGGGCGTCGCTCGCAACCCGAACGTGCGCGCCACGGCGGACGGCTCGCGCAAGTGCTCGAACCCGACGTGCGTCGCTCGCGAGGACACGCTGGCGCCCGGGCAGAAGATGCTCCGGTGCTCGCGCTGCAAATCCGCGTTTTACTGCTCGACGCACTGCCAGCGGACGCACTGGCGCGACGGGCACAGACGAGAGTGCGTCGCGCCCCTCTCCGCGACACGGGGGGCGCCGGCGACGGAGACGGAGGGCGCGACGGGGCGCGAAGCGTCTCCTCCGAACGAGACGCGCGCGCCCGCGCCGGCGCGGCGCGCGCTCGTCGTTGAGTCCGAGTCGGACGAGGACGAGTCGGACGACGCGTCAGACGACGCGTCGGATTCGGAGGCGGAGGCGGACGTTGTCGCGCGCGAACGCGACGTCGTCGGCGTCGCTGAGGAACGAACCGTGAGGTGTCTGACGGACGAGACGCAGACGGCCGGTCTGACAGAAAAAAAAACAGACGCGGCGCTGACGACGGAGGCGATGGGCGACGTTTTGTTGGACGACGCGGCGCCGGCGCTTCCGCCGTGGATGACCGCGCACGCGCCCCCCGGCGTTTCGCGCGACGCGGCGGGACCGAAGCGCGTTTTTGTCGCGACAGAGGCGCCTCCCGCCGTGCGGACGATGGCCGTCGAGAACGCGGTTGTCGAGAGTCGAGAGGCACCCGCGGCTGGTCTCGAGGCCGAGGCGGGCTTGGAGCCCCTGGACGAGCACGACCTCCTATACGAGCTGGACTGACGCGACGCGGCGGTATAAGAAAGCGTTTTTTTACACGAAAACGACTCTATTCGTGGAAATCCACGCTGTCATCAACCCACTTTCGCGCGCGCACGAGAGAGGTGAGTGCCTCCCGCCTGTCGAGCCGCGCTCGTGCGCGCCCGCGGCCCAGTTGACGCTCGTTCCAAGTACCGCGATGCTCGCGCTGGTGAGCAGACGCGTGACCGCGGTCTTCGCCGCGCCCCGGCGCCTCGGACGCGGCGCCGACCGATTCAGAGTTAGGTTCGCCGCCTCGTGCTCGGACGACGGCTCGGCGCCCTCGAGCGACACCCCGGCTGGGCCGGGGTTGGGGAGCATCGTGGAACCCGTCCCCGTCGGGACGGTGAACTCCAGCGCGCACCTGGGCCCTTCGATCAAGCGCACCGCGCAAAGAGTCGCGCCGAGACGCACCGCGGACCCGTCCGCGCTTCCCGAAAACCCGATGGAGCGGCACCGGAAACGCCGCGTGAAGAAGTTCATCAAGCGCGCCTCCGCTGAGGCGTTCGAGAAATCCCGGTTCCCGTACTCGCACGACGATTTCGACTTCGACGGCTTCAGCGCCACCGCCGCGGACGTCGAGCGCGCGTTCGGGCCGCTCGTCTCCCCCGAGCGCATGGCGAGGCTGGAATCTGTCATCGACCAGAGGACGTTCGATCTGATGCCCGTGCTCGAAGGCGTGTACGACATCGGCAACGTGCTGGCAGTGTGCCGCAGCGCGGAGGCGCTCGGAGTGGGCTGCCTTGGGGTCATCTCGGACTCGGGCCTGGCGTTCAAGCAGAGCGGCCGGACCTCGGGCGGCGCGGTCAAGTGGACGCACCTGGACCAGTGGCGGAGCACGCCGGACGCTGTCGACGACTTGAAAGCGCGCGGGTACCGCGTTTTGGTGACGGTGTTCGAAGGCGGCCACCCGCTGGAGGCGTACGACTGGACCGTCCCCACGGCGGTGATCCTAGGGAACGAGCGCGAGGGCGTCTCGGAGGAGGCCAAGCGGATGGCGGACGGGGGCGTGTACATCTCCATGAGCGGCTTCACGGAGAGCCTGAACGTCTCTGTCGCGTCCTCGCTCACCATGCACCACGCCACGCAGGACAGGCGAAGGCGCTCGCCGCGGAACGAAGCCGGGAACCTCTCGGCGCGGGAAAAAGAAACGCTGCGCGCGCTGTATCTCGCCAAGCTGGTGCCCAACTACTCCAGGCAGGGCTACCTGCGGCAGCTCCTGGAGCGCGCGGCGGCGAAAGAGGCGCGAGGAGACGAAGCGCGTTTTTCACTTTTGAAAAACGAAACGCGAGCGGACGAGGAAGACGCGGCGGACGCTTCCGACGCCGCCGACGCGGAGATTGCGGATGAAGTCGCGCTCCTCAACGCGCTGGACGTTGCCAAAATCGTCAAGCGGCCGCGCAAGAAGAAGTGGGGGCGGCCCACGCGGGACGACCACAGCAGGATCATGAGCGAGGTTGAGCTCGCGGACGAGCGCGACGAGTGATCGCGCGCGACGGACCGTCGCGTCGTCGCGCGCGGTGAAAAAAAAAGTCGCGCGCGGTACGGGAGCTCGTTCAGAAAACGAGCTCTTTCGCGATCGTAGGTGACAGACACTCAAAGCATGCATGTTCAACGTTCAAACGCGGGACGCGAACGTCGCGTCCCTCTCTACCCGCGTCGGCGTCTCGCGCCGCGCCCCGAAGGCGGCGCGGGCGCCGCGTCGGGTTCCGCCGCGTCGGGTTCCGCCGCCGCCGGCTTCGCCGGCTTCTCCTCGGGCGCCTCCTCCTCCTTCGGCGCCTCCGCAGCCTCCGCCTCCTTCTCCTTCTCCTTCTGCTTCTCTTTCTCTTTTCCCGTGTCTTCCGGCGGCGGCCGGAACGGCACGTACGGCGCGCCCGCGGCTTCGCAGCACGGCGGGCAGGTGAACCGCGCGCCCTCGTCCTCCGGCTCCTCCGCCGACGGCGGGCACATGCCGCAGCACTCGTAGTGGAACCAGCCCTCGCACGCGTCGCACGAAATCATCGGCCGCGTCGCGTCGTACGCCGTCTCGCACACGCAGTACACCTCGCACCGCTCGCCCAGCTCCTCCAGCTCCTCCTTCAGGTTGATGGGCAACGCTCTGCCCTCCGCCATGAGCGCCTTGACGGCGTCCACGGGCACTTCGCGAGTCTTGTCCACGGCGTCCGCCGCGCGGTCCAGCCACTTCTGCCCGAGCCGCTCGAGGCGAAACACCTTCTCGCCCAGCGCATCCGGCGGCTCGCCCGCGAGCCCGGGAACGATCATGCCGGACGCCACGCCGGTCTCGCGCAGGCGCGTCAGGACGCCGAGCGTCGGGAACGAAGACGAATCCGGCGGCGCGACTTTTTCTTTCGCGTCCCCGGACGCGCCCTCCGCCGAGGCGAAAACGGTTTCGGCGGTTTCGGCCGGCGAGAAATCGTCGCCCAGCGCCAGCGCCGGCGCCAGCTCCTTCTCGGCGCGCGCGCGCCACGACCCGCCGCAGACTTCCCTGAGCAGAATGGGGAGCTCGGGGTCCACCGGGTCGTGTTCCAGCTCCATGGCAAGCGCGCTCTTCAGCCCGGCGAGCATCTGGCGCGCGGGGGAGGGCCGGGTGGCCTCCGCGAGCTCCGCCGCGGCTTTTTCGTGCGCCGCCTTCGCCGTCGCCGCCGCCGCCGCCAGCGCCAGCTCCTCCTCGGACGGCTGCTCGGGGGCTTTCTTGCGGCGTGCGACGGGACGAGGCGCGGAGGTTTCCTCTTCCTTTGCCTCCGCCGAGGGCTCCGCGGCGGGCTCCGCGGCGGGCTCCGCCGAGGGCTCCGCGGCGGGCTCTGCGGCGGGCTCCGGCGTGGAGGCCGCCGCCTCGCGCGAGGCGTCCTCCGCGGGAACGTGAAGGGGTTCCGCTTTCGTCTCGGGAGGCTCCGTTTTGGGCTCGGCAGCCTCGGCGGCCTCGGCGGCTTCGGCGGCGGCCGCCGCGGGCGGTGCCGCCTGCGCGGTTCCAGGGGCGGCGGCGGCGGCGGCGGATTCCAGAGCTTCTTCCTTCTGCGCCTCTCCTTCCGGCGCGTCGACGCCGGCCTCCGCGGCCGTGGGGTCGTCCTCCTCGTCCTGCTCCATGGCCGCCGCGGCGGCGGCGGCGACGACGCGCTGCTGCTCGAGCAAACCGCTTCCGAGCGTCTCGAGCTGCACGTCCTGCTGCTTGGAGAGCGCGACGTAGTGCTGCTGCAGCATCATCACCTGTATGACCACCTGGTACTGCTGCGCGGCGGCGTCCGCGGGCGCCGCCGCCGCGAGCTGCGCCTGGATGTGCTGCTGCGACGTCGCCAGCTGGTGCACGAACGTGCCGAGCTCCTGCAGCTGCGCGATGAGCAGCGCCTCAAACGGGCCCGCCGAGTCGGCGGCGGCGGCGACGGACTCCTGGCTGGCGTCGCCGCCGGCGAGCCCCGCCGCCGCCGCCGCCGCGACGGCGCCCTTGAGCTGCATCAGCTGCTGCTGCTTGATCGCCACGGCGGCAGCCACCTGCTGCCCGAGCGCGTCCAGCTGCTGCTCGGGAGGGAGAGTCGTGCACCTCTGCGTCGCCTCGAGCGCCGCCGCCCCAGCGCCGCCGCCGCCGGCGCCCAGAAGCGCCGCCGCCATCGCCGTCGCGCCGGCGAGCACCTGCGCCTGCTGCACGGCGGCGGCGCGGTCGCGCACGCCCCGCGCGCGCGCCAGCCGCGCGTCGCGGGGCACCGCCGCCGCGTTCTCCGCCGCCTCCCACTCGGCGCGCGCCTGCGCGGCTTTCGCCTCGACGCCCGCCACCGCGGCTCTGCGTTCCTTCGCCGCGGCGACGGCGGAGCGCCACGTCTCGTGCGCGTCGAAGACGGCGACGAGCAGGTCCTCCTCCTCCGTGCGCCCTCGGAACGCCATCGCCTCGAGGAGCGCCTCGCCGAGAGTCGCCAGCGAGGCGCGGCGCGTGCGGTGGATGTGCCTGTGCGTCGTCTCCGGCTTGTTGATCTCGAAGACGTCCCCGTCCGGCGCGCTTGCGCGGCACACGGGGCACACGTAGTGCTTCGCCGTGCGCGCGAAGTTGGCGGTGACCTGCACGCACCGCAGGTGGTACCAGTCGCCGCACTGGTCGCAGCCGATCATCTCCTTGCCGCCCGGCTGGCGGCACAGGCAGAACTGGCCCTCCTCGCTCTCGGGGGGCTCGCCGGTGCCTTCCAGGTCCGCGATCGCCGCGCGGATGGACTGCACGACCACGCGGAGCGCGGTCGCGGTGTCCTCCACCGCCGCCGCGTGCGCGCCCGCGCTCGAGCGCGGCCGGACCAGCGTCCGGCGGAGGCGCTCGGACCACGCGTTGGCGGCGGCGGCCGCCGCCGCCAGCGCCGCGCCCTCCTCCGAGCGGAGAGGCTGCGAGTCCCCTCGCGAGAGCATCTCGAGCACGGCGCTCATCGCGGGTCGCGTGTCGACGAAATCGGCGCTTCGCCGTTTCTCCAGCCGCGCGTCCACCGCGGCGAGGATGCTCTTGGCTCGCCGCGCGACGCGCGCGCGCTCGGCGGCGTCGTCCTTCTCGCCCTCCGCGGGCGCGCGGTCGTCGGAAGCGCCGCCGGCGCCCACGTCTCCGGCGCCCGCGTCGGCGCCGCCGCCGCGCCGACCCCCCTTCTTCTTGCCCTTCTTGGACGACGCCTTGGCGGCGCGCCGCCTCTCCGCGGCGAGCGCCTCCTCCAGCGCCGCGGCGTCCGCGGACGCCTCCGCCGCCGCCGACGTCGCGGCGGCGGCGAGCTCCTCGGCGGTGGGCTCGGGCGGCGGGGGCCCGAGCAGCTCGCGCGCCGCCTCGACCCAGGCGGCGTGCTCCTCGAGCATCGCCTCGAGCTCGGCGACGCGAGGGCACAGCGCCGGCAGTTTCTTGCCCTCCTCGACCAGCGCGCGCACCGCCTCGGGGGTGGGCCGCTTCCCGGCGAGCGCCTTGGCCTCGGCGGCGGCGCGCTCCGCGGAAACGGGCTTGGCTTTCGACGGGAACACGGTCGGCCCTCCGAGGGACGCGCCGACCCGCGCGCTCTCCCGCTCCCGCTCCGGAACGGCGCGTTCGATTCTTTCGCCGCTCTCGACGCAGGCGTCGACGCGCGCGGCCCACGCGTCGCACGCGTCCAGGCGTTCCTTCACCTCCTCCACCAGAGGCTGCTCCATCTCCTCCAGGATGTCGGCGTCGAGGTCCGAGACGCGCGTCCGCAAATCCTCCAGCACGGCGAGCTCGGGCGCTTCGTCGGGCGCTTCGTCGGGCGCTTCGTCGGTTTCGTCATTCGCCTCCGCGGAGGGCGACCCCTCCGCGCTCGAGGCTCCGAGACGGCGCCGGCCGAGCGCCTCCCGCGCCTCGCGTTCCCACTCGAGCGCGGCGACGCACGCGCGCACGTCCACGGCGGCGGGGAGCTCCAGCCCGAAGCGGTCGTGGTCCGCCATGATCTCGGCGAAGGAGGCCTCCGCGCCGGGCTCGCGCCACGTCTCCACGGCGGCGTCGGCGCGCTCGCCCCACGCCTTGGCCTCGGCCACGCGCTCCTGGAGCGCCGTCAGCTCCTTCACCGCCACGGAGAACTTGCCCGCGTCCCGCACCAGACGCTCGGCATGCGCCAGCGTGGGCGGCGGCGCGTTGGCGCCGCGGCGCGTGAGCTGCTTGCCCTTCAGGCAGGACTGCGCCTTCTCCGCCCAGCGCCGCGCCTCGCCGGCCGCCTCGGCCAGCTCGGGGAAACCCTCGAGCGTGGCAGGGATGCCGGAGGCCTCCTTGACGAGCCGCTCGACGTCCTCCAGGGGCGGGAGCGCTCCGGCGGCGGCGTCCGCCAGAACCGAGGACGCCTTCGCCTCCCACGCCTCCCCCGCGGCGCGGCTCGCGCGCAGACGCTCCAGCAGCTGCCGCTCGAAATCCTTCACGTGGTCGTCGCGCACAGCCACGGGGGGCGGAGGGACGGGGGGCGATCGCGAGGCCCCACCCTTCTTGCGCGACCCGCGTTTCTTCTCCTTCTCCTTCTCGGCGGGACTCGCGGCGGGCGCGGGGCCCTCCAGGATGGCGGCGCCGGCGGCGACGAGCTCGCGGATCTCCGCGAGCGTCGCGGCGGTCGGCTTGCCCGCGGCGACGCGTTTCGCCGGGTCCGCCCACTCGCGGACGCGGATGCGCTCCTCCAGCGCGTCCACCTCGTCCGGGAGGACCAGCAGCGGCGGCGGCGCGAGCGCTTCGGCGGCGGCGGCGTCGCCGGTTTTTCCATCCGAAGACGGTTTCGGTCGCCGCGCTCGGCTCAGAAGCCGCTTGAGCGCGTCCAGCCTGGCGTCGGCCTCGTCCGCCTTCTCCGCCTCTTCGTCCCACGCCTTGGCCGCCGCGACGGCGGCGGCGACGGCGTCCACCTCGTCGCACGCCACGGGGAGCGCCTCGCCCTCCGCCAGAAGCTTCTCGGCGCGCTCCAGCGAGAAGCGCTCGGCGCCGAACGCGTCGGCGTCAAGCAGCGCCCGCGACGCCCGGCGCCACGCCTCCGTCTCCTCGAGCGCGGCGTCCAGCGTGGACAGGTCGTTGGGCTGCACGGGGAGCTCGGCGGCGTCCGCGCGCAGCACCGCGAGCTCCGCCACGCGCGGGAGCCCGGCGCGGTTCGCGGCGCGGTGCCTCTTGCCGAGGAGCGTCCGGCGCACGCGCTCGCTCCAGGCGTGCGCGGCGGCGACGGCTTCGCGCAGCCGCCGCGCCGAGGTCACCTCCAGCGGCCCCCGCGTGGTCTCCGCGGCCAGGCTGATGCACTTCTTGGGGTTGGGGTGCGGGCGCTCGGCGAGCACGGACGCCACCCGCGCTTCCAGGTCCTCGCCGGCGGCCAGCGCCGCCGCGAACGCCGCGGCGTCCGCGTCTGGGATGGGGAAAGGCGCGGCGTCCAGAAGCTCGCGAAGCCGAAGCAGCGTCATGCGACGGGGGGGCGCCACCGTCGGAGCGGCGCGTTTCCCGTTGGGCGTCTCCTTCGTCTCCGAAGCGAGCGCATCCTTCTCCGGAAGCGCATCCGTCTCCTTCGCCGAGAGCTCCACAGCCTCGTTCACCTTGGCCTCGGCGGCCGCCGCCGCCTCGCTCTCGGCGGCGCGCCGCGCCGCCGCCTCCTGCTCCGTCTCGCGGTCCATGTACTTGCCCCCGCGTCGCACGCGCACGGGCGCGCCGGCGGCGACGGCGACGACGATGTCGGCGTCGTCCACCGTCGGCTCGGACCACGCGATGGGCTCGGCGGCGGCGTCGCCCGCGTCGCTCGCGGCGTCGATGCGCCGCTTCAGCACCGCCAGCTCCCGCTGGAACGCGATGGCGATGCTCACGAGGTGCGCCACCTTGCGCACGTCGTCCATGTCCTCGCCCGCCCAAGTGAACTCCTCGGACGCAGTCAGCAGGAGCTCCAGCGACTCGGGTGCCGGCGGGGGGGACTTCTGCGCCAGCGTGGCTTTCGCCTCCTTGATCCACGCCGACGCCTTCTTCTGGCGAGCCTTCGCCGCGCCGACGTCCGCGGGCTGCGAAGGCTTCTGCTTCTTGCCCCCGCACGCGCGCTCGACGCCCTTGACGAGCTGCTCCAGCTGCGCGATGGACTTGCGGTAGAAAAGCACGCGCCGCGAGTTGGGGCAGTCGCACAGCTCGGCGCTGTGCCGCAGGCATGCCGGGCGGTCGGGGTTGCACGAGCACGCCACGCCGGAGAGGTGCAGGATGTACCTGCAGATGGTGCACTCGCGGTCGTACGTCCCGTTGGCGTTCTCGTTGGGGAGCACGCGCTCGGCGGCGTCATGCGGGTCCTCGGGACCTCGGTCCTTCGCGGAAGGACCAGACGACTTCTTCTCCTTGCGGCCGAGGAGCGTCATCGCCTCCCTCCGGCTCTCGAGCGCGCCCGCCGCCGCCGCCGCCTTGTCGGCGAGCTTCTTGGGCGTGTACCTGCGCGACCGCGTGACGCCGGCGGCGACAAGCGCCTCGCGCGCCGCGCGCTCCTCGGCGAGCGTGCGTCTCAGGTCTCCGAGGAGCCACTTGGCCGTCTCCGGGCCCGTCGGCGCGTCTGCTGCGGCGACGCACAGCAGCTCGTCGTGGCACAGCACGCTGGGCTTGCGGTAGTCTCGGTACCTCTCGACGCCGTCGCGGCCGAACCTGAGCCAATCGGGGGGCGCGAAGTTCACCGCCTCCGCGACGTTGAACCCCGTGTTGAACCCCGCGTGGTACGACCGCGGGAACGTCACCACGAACTCGCCCGCGCGCTGGTCCGTGCGGAACACCGGCACGCCGTCCTTCTGCAGCAGCGACGGCGAGAGCATGGTGACGAGCTGGAACAGCAGGTCCGGCTGCGACGCGAACAGGTCCGGCATGGCCTTCTTGAAGCTCTGCTCAAAGTCGTCCGCGCTCGCGCCGGGCACGCCGTACCACGTCTTCGCCGCGCCGAGATGGTTGTAGTTCATGGAGTACAGCGCGTGGTCCTCGAAGTGCCAGCAAAAGGAGGAGAACGTGCTCCCGAAGTACAGCCAGGGCACCAAGACGCCGGGGATGTGGTCGTGAACGCGTCGGAGCAGAGAGCGGTGCTCGCCGTTGTCCCCGAAATCGTCCAGCGCGTCATCCGCCGCCGTCAGCAAGCCCCCCGGTCCCGTCCCGGGTCGGGGATGCCTCGGCACGTTGTTCAGGTTCCACGGGTGCGTCGCCGCGGCGCTCTTGGCCGCGTCTCTCGAGTCGCGGTCGGCGTCCCACGCGCGCGGAAACGCGCTTCCGTGCACGGAGGTGTCGACGTCCGCGCCGTAGTGCACGTCCACGGCGTCCCCGCCGCCCTCCTCCACCATGCGCCAGAAGTGCTCCTCGATGACGGGGATGGGGGGACGCGCGGCTTTCGATCCGGGGTTCGTCTCCGGGGTTTTGCCCGCATCGCCCGCGCCGTCCCCCGACGCGCCGAAGAAGCGCGCGTCGAACTTCTCGCAGTGCGCCTCGAACTCGTCCACCGTGAACGTCTTCCCGGTGTTGAACCCCAGGTCCTCCGCGTGGTTCGCCGCGGCGATGCAGTCGGGGCAGAACCAGTCGCCCTCGGGGATGGCGTCCAGGGGCGGGGCGAGGCAGTACGTGTGGTACCTGCGATCGTGAGGTACGCGGACGAGCGGTGGGACGCGCGCGGCGTGGAGCGCGGGTGAGCGTTCGGCGACGAGAGAAGAAGAACCCGAAAAGAAGAAAGCTTTTTCGTCGCGCGATCGACGACCGAAAAGAAAAACGGAAACCGACGTGTCGACCGCGCGAGTTGTGTCCCCACGCCTGTCTGGTGGCGACTGCGCGCCTGTCTGGTTTCCGGGACCGACGCGGATCCGATGACGGGGCAGGTCGCGGTTTTCGTTCGGGCCAAGCGGGTGCGGGCGTCAACGCACCCGACGTCGCATCCGTCGCAGAGGATCATGGAGTCTTCGTGCGCGGAGCCGCCGCAGTTCTGGCACCCGAAGGTCTCCAGCTGCTCCGCCACCTCCTCGAGGCCCTGCGTGGGGGAGACGCGAAGGCGGGACGCGAAAAGGAATGGGTCAGAGGCAATCGACAAGAGTCGAACGCGCGAACCGCAGCGCGGGGGCGGATCGGGGGATGCAGGAAACGCGCCACGCGTAGCGCGCGAGGCGTCGAACGACGAACGCGTTCGTGCTCCCGGCCGCGACGCGTCTGTGTGGGCGACAGACGCCCCGGGCGACCCGGTCGGACGCGAGAGACGCGACGAGGCG
>MDSV01223409.1_pt1 | contig 15552 bp, 17 predicted proteins | sample 810851 | NCBI WGS metagenome assembly MDSV01 (sample SAMN05326640, study PRJNA326480) | marine metagenome | isolation source: seawater | place: Atlantic Ocean: North East | collected 2012
CATAGTCTAGCCAAGCTGTGTTGCTTGGACACAGTTTGGTTAAATTAATCAAGCTCGCTTTTATACCCTGCTCCTCGGGTCATAAAAGTTAAAAAGCCAATTGGGTGAGCTATGCATGTAGAAGTTAGGCTGAAGGATTAACGGACGCGGGTTCAATTCCCGCCGCCTCCACCATTTATATATATTTTTTATATATGTTCAAATCACACTAAAAGTAGTAATATTTACCTTATAGAAGATTAAAGTAAATCGAATTTTAAATTCAGGGAGCAAATTTATGAGAAATTCTAATGTATTTTATGGCCTATTTTTTTTAACTTTTTTTATATTCAGTTCAAACTTTTTGTTCTCACAAGAAGATACTGAAACAGTTGAAGAAGTTATAGTCACGGGTTCTTATATTAAAGGTAGTGCTACAGATGGCGCATCACCAGTAGATATTATCTCAAGAGATACTATTGAAAATCTTGGTGCTGTAACGGTTGCAGATATTATTAGAAATATCGCAATTGATTCTGGTTCAGAAAACAATTCTGATTCATTTACTTCTGGAAGTACTCAAGGAAGTTCAAGTATTAATCTAAGAGGGTTAGGGTTATCTTCAACATTAGTTTTATTTGATGGCAAAAGAAATACTGTTGCTGCTCAGACAGCAAATGATGGAAGTGTTTTTGTAGACACTAATAGTATTCCTGTCAACATAATAGAAAGGGTAGAAGTTCTTAAAGAAGGTGCAGCCTCAATATATGGTTCTGATGCGGTAGCTGGAGTTGTTAACTATATTTTTAGGAGAGACTTCACAGGTTTTGAGCTAAATGTATCTCAACAGAAAACAGAAGTTGGAAGTCAGACTGACGATAGAATTAGTATCTTGATGGGAACAGAAATGGGAGACACAAACTTGGTAATGTCATTGAGTTCACTCGATAGATCACCTCTTCCCGGAACAGAAATCCCAGAGTATGCTCAGTTAGGTATAAGTACTTTTGGAAATAGTTTTTTAATTTATCCTCCTGGTCCTTTAACGGGAGCAAATGCAATTCCTCCAAGCATGTACACTACTTCAGTTGCAAGTGGGCCTTACGCAGGAAACTATACTATTTTAGAGTATGTTCCAGATGCTAATTGTGCTGCAAACAATGGAGTTTTTATTCCAATGGGAACATCAGCGATCGGTCAAACAGCTGGAACATTATGTGGTTTCTTCTATGGAGATAGGTTTAATTATGTTAATGATGAGGATCATACACAGCTATATTTATCGATGCAGACAATTTTAAATAATGGTGTAGAGCTAAAAGTTGATTATTTAAACTCTGAAGTTGATGTAAATGATAATCCTCAGTCACCTTCATATCCTGCTCTGTCATATTTAACATTACCCAACATAATTATGCCTGGTGCATCAGGAAGTCCTTTCTCTTATCCTGTTTTATGGAGAGGCAGGGTTTTAGGATCAGGCTCACCATCAAAAAATGCACCGAGATATAACGATAACGATAGATTATCAATAGATCTCAGCGGATCATTCGAAAATGGTTTTGATTGGTCATTAAGCTACACTGATAGTTCACAAACTGCAGAATATAGTCAACCAGATACAAGCACATCAAGACTAGCAGCTGCTGTAAGAGGTGTTGGTGGTGCAAGTGGGGATCAACAATGGAATTTATTTGATTCATCAGCAAATTCTGCATCTTTATCAGAATATATCTCCTCAGCGGAAGAAAGAACTACTGATGCATATTTGCAGGTTATTGATGGAGTGATGACAGGTATTGTTGGAGACATTGCAATAGCGGCAGGGTTTCAATTAAAAGAAGAAAGATTTAAGATCGAAAGAAATGATGCTTCTGTTGCCCAATTTAATGATAATGGAGACGTAATTGTTCAATCCGATCTAATCTTCCTTGGCGGTGGTGCGGCAAATGATACTTCAAGAAACTCAACAGCTTTATTTGTTGAAGCTTCGACAGATGTAAATGACAGACTAGAGCTTAAGGGTGCGTTGAGGTATGAAAACCTTGACTCTGATAATGCTATAAATCCAAAAATTTCTGCGAGATTTCAGGCAACTGATGAATTGGTACTAAGAGGATCTTTAAGTACCTCATTCAGAGAGCCGTCTTTAGTTCAGCTTGCTTCTGATTTGGTATCACTTCAAGGTCTTCAAGACTTTAATGAAGATGGTTCAACAAACGGTGGTACTGCATTTATAAGGGTTGCTGTGGCTAGTAATAAAAATCTTGTTCCAGAAGAGTCTGATAATATGAATTTTGGTGCTATTTGGACACCAAATAAACAAACATCATTAACTCTAGATTATTGGGCTGTAGATTATACAGATGTTATTACAATTGAGAATGCTCAAGGTAAACTTATTGCTAACCCTAATGGACCAGACATTAAAAGGTCTATTGGTACCCTTGTTGGTGTAACTACAAGATATTTTAACGCAGCAAATGTTGATGCCAGCGGTCTAGATATAGAGGCTAAGTATAATTTTGATACATCATTTGGTGATGTTTCTCTGGCTGTTAATCATGCAAATATTATGAAGTATGAAATCCCTGATGGAGCAGGAGGAATGAAAGATGTAGTTGGTCAGTTTAACTATGATAACTTTGTTAGATCAATGCCAGAAAATAAAACCATTATAAGTGCTCAATTAAATTCAGGTGATCACCAGGTGGCTGCGTTTTATAGAATGATATCAGATTATAAAACAAATAGGCCTCTTGATGCGTTCGCAAGAGCAGCAGGTATTGGTCAAGATATAGGTGAATTTAATACTCTAGATCTAAGATACAACTACAATATGGAGTTAAATGATAATAATATTCAATTATCTTTAGGTATAACTAATGCGACTGATGAAGCAGCTCCATTAGTTTTTGATGCTGCTAACTGGGCATATGATCCTAAACATCATGATGTAAGAGGAAGAATGGTCTATGTTGGCTTTAAGTTAACTCGATAAATCTTTTAAATATTAAAAAAGGCAGTTTTTGAACTGCCTTTTTTAAAATATAATCTTCTAAAGATAGACATCTTGTTCTTTCGTAATTAAACTACGCATCTTATTTAGAAAATTATGGCAAATTCAAAACAAGCAATAAAAAGAGCTAAACAAAATGCTGCAACTTATAAATTAAGGCATGCACAAAGATCTATAGCAAGAACAGCTGTAAAAGCAGTCCGTGCAAGTATTGATTCAGGAGATGCCACTAAAGCAAAAGAGCTTCTCAAAACTGCTGAAAAAGTATTAGATTCCTCAGCGTCAAAAAATGTTATTCATAAGAACGCTGCAGCTAGAACAAAGAGCAGACTATCAAAAGCTATTAAGAATCTTGGTTAAGATTCGATTCTAAAAATTTCTGTTTCTAGTTTTTTTAGAAGGATCTCTGTCCCCTCTCCGGTAAATGCAGAAATAAAATAAATATCATCACTGGGAATTTTTAATTCTGATTCAATCTCTTTTTTTATGTTTTTTAACTCACTACTGTCTATTAAATCTATTTTATTACATATGACCCATGAAATTTTTTGAGTCAAATCATCTTTGTATGAATTTAATTCATTTTTTAATAATGTTATTTGTTTAGAGGGCTTAAGTTCTTCAAGCGGCATTAAGTCTACAAAAATCAATAACAAACCTGTTCTTGAGATATGCTTTAAAAATTTAATACCTAGTCCTGCTCCTTCTGAGGCTCCTTCTATTAAACCAGGTATGTCAGCTATGACATAGCTAGATTCGACACCTTTAATTGTTCCTAAATGAGGTCTTAGGGTTGTAAAAGGATAATTACCAATCTTAGGTTTAGCAGCTGAAACCTTATTAAGAAAGGTAGATTTTCCTGCATTTGGAAATCCAACTAGACCCACGTCTGCTAAAGACTTTAACTCCAATCTTAATAATTTTATTTCACCTTTAAATCCAGGAGTTGATTTTCTAGGAGCTCTATTTGTAGATGATTTGAAACGAGTATTGCCAAAGCCACCCTCTCCGCCTTTAGCAATCAAATAATTCATATTCTTATCTGTGCAATCGATAAGCTGATCACCTGATTCATCATCATATATCACAGTACCATTTGGAATATCTATTATGAGATCATCTCCAGCAAGTCCAGATTTATTTTTACCTGCTCCTCCTTTACCATTTTTTGCTTGAAAGATTTTTTTATTTTGAAAATCTATTAGAGTATTGATATTACCATTTACCCTAAAAACTATATCTCCACCTTTGCCACCATCACCACCATCGGGTCCACCAAAAGGGATGTATTTTTCTCTTCTAAAGCTAGATGCACCAGATCCACCATCACCTGCCCTAACTTCAAGGAAGGCCTCATCGATAAAATTCATTTGAAATTTCTACTGGGGTATTACGTTTGCAGTTTTTCTTTTTTTAGGGCCTTTATAGGTAAATTGCACAGTACCTGCAGCTTTTGCAAACAATGTATCGTCTTTACCAATTCCTACATTAATTCCTGGATGAGTATTTGTGCCTCGTTGACGAATTAAGATTTCACCAGCTTTTACAAGCTGGCCACCAAACCTTTTAACACCAAGTCTTTTAGCGTTGGAATCTCTTCCGTTCTTGCTTGATCCGCCTGCTTTCTTATGTGCCATTATTTAGCCTCTAACTTTATATTTTTAATCTCAATTTGAGTATGTTTTGCTCTGTGCCCAACTTTTCTCATGCTATGCTTTCTTCTTCTAAAGCGAAGAATTGAAATTTTATCAGACTTTACAATTTCTTTAACTTCAGCAGTTACTTTAACATTAGATAAATAAGGTTGGCCAACCTCAACATTTTTGTCGTCAACATAGAGAAGTACATTGTCAAAAGTTATCTTCTTACCCACTTCATCTTTAGTAAGGTCTATTGATAAGACCATACCTTTTTCAACTTTATGTTGTTTTCCGCCTGTTTCAATTACTGCATACATAATATAATCCTTTAAAGCTCGCAAAATATACGCTTTAATGAAGAATATATCAATACCTATAGATAATTTTTAACTTAAATACATTAACAAAATGAATGCTACACAAGAACTGAGAGAAGTTGAAAAAATTCTAAAAAGAGACTTTACCAACGAAAAAATTATTTCAAATTTATACGGGCATATTTTTAATACAAATGGAAAAAAAATAAGAGCCAAGCTCAACCTTATATCTTCATATGGAACAAAAAGTAAAAATAGATATTTGCTTGCAGCTGTCATAGAGCTTCTTCATACCGCAACTCTAGTTCATGATGATGTTGTAGATGATTCACCAGAAAGGCGAGGTAAAAAATCAGTAAATTCAATGTGGTCAAATGCACATGGTGTGCTTATTGGAGACTATATTTATTCAAAAGCTTTTATACATATGGTGAATATCAAAAATATTAGTATATTGGAAGAATTATCATCAGCTACAAACGATATTTCTCAAGGAGAATTAATGCAATTAGATGCTTTAGGAAATCTCGATATAACTCTGAATAAACTCAAAAAAATCAGTTATTTCAAAACTGGTAGATTATTTGAAGCCTCTGCAAGAACAGGAGGTCTTTTATCAAAAAGTAGTATTATGCAACTAGATTATTTAGGTGACTGTGCAAAGAATATTGGTATTTTGTTTCAAATAAGAGATGACTTGTTAGATTATTCTATTGATAGAAAGATTGGTAAACCAAATTTTCAAGATTTAAAAGAAGGTAAAATTACTTATCCTTTTTACTATGCATATAAAAAAGCAAATCTAACTCAAAAAAAAGAATTAAAAAAAGCATTGGGCAAAAAATCAATAAATCAAAAAACGATATTAAAGTTAATCGTAAAACTTAATGGAATAAAAAAAACTAAAGAACTTGCTAGTAAATATCGAAAAGACGCAATTTTATTAGCAAAAAAAATAGATAATCTTAAAATCCAAAAAGAAATGATAGAATTAATAGATCAATCACTCAATAGGAAAAAATGACTTTTACACCTAAAAATAGTTATTCAAAAAGTGAACTTATTGATTGTTCAAATGGAGAGCTTTTTACAAAAGATGGAGATGGTCGTTTACCGTCAGATCAAATGCTAATGTTTGATGAGATTTCACAAATAGATGATATTAGTGGTGAGTATGGCAAAGGAATAATTAATGCAAGGTTAAAAATTAATCCTGACTTATGGTTTTTCAAATGCCATTTTAAAGAAGATCCTGTCATGCCCGGATGCCTTGGACTCGATGCTATGTGGCAGTTATTAGGTTTCTATCTCTTATGGTCAGGTTTACCTGGAATTGGAAGAGCGCTTGGAGCTGATAATATTAAATTTTTTGGTCAAGTTCTACCCTCTGCAAATGAAGTAAAGTATAAAATTGATATTAAAAGAATAATTAATAGAGGTGCTATAGTTGGACTTGCTAATGGAGAAATGTTTGTGGATGATAAAAAAATATATAGTGCTAGCAAACTTAAGGTTGGGCTTTTTAAAGATCCGAGTAATTTCTAATGGATAATATTGTAATAACTGGTCTAGGGATAAAATCGTGCATCGGCAATGATTACGAAACAGTTAAAAAAAGTCTGCAAGAAGGAAAATCTGGAATTAGTTTTAATGAAACATATTCTGAAATGGGTTTTAGAAGTTGTGTTTCTGGCTCCATCGATATTAATTTATCAGATCATATAGATAGAAAATTACTTAGGTTTATGGGTGAGTCCTCTGGCTACTCGTATCTTGCTGCAAAAGATGCCCTGCAAATGTCTGGCCTTGAGGAAAGTGATTTAAGCTCACCTAGAATTGGAATTGTTGCTGGTTCAGGGGGATCCAGTACCAGAATTATGGTAGAAAATGGTGATATTGCGCGTGATAGAGGACCAAAAAGGATAGGGCCATATGGAGTAACAAGGAGTATGTCTAGCTCTATATCTGCGATACTATCAACTGCTTTTAAGCTAAAAGGTATTAACTATTCGATTTCATCAGCTTGTGCTACAAGTGCACACTGCATAGGTCACGCAGCTGAGTTAATAAAATCTGGTCAACAAGATGTTGTTATTGCTGGTGGCGCTGATGATGAACATTGGAGCTCATCATGTTTGTTCGATGCAATGGGTGCCCTATCATCAAATTTTAATGATTCGCCAGAAAATGCATCAAGGCCTTATGATTCTAATAGAGATGGCTTTGTTATAGCAGGAGGCGCTGGAATGATTATTCTTGAATCTGAAAATCATGCAAAAAAAAGAAATGCTAATATTATTGGGAAACTTTCTGGTTATTTTGCAAACTCTGACGGTTATGACATGGTTGCTCCCTCGGGTGAAGGAGCCATAAGGTGCATGCAGGGAGCTATGGAGAATGCAGGTGTATCAATTGATTATATAAATGCTCATGGAACAAGTACTCCTGTTGGAGATATTGCAGAACTAAATGCAATTAAAGAATTGTTTGGTTCTGAATGTCCAATGTTAAGTTCAACAAAATCTATGACTGGTCACTCTCTTGGTGCTACTGGAGTTCATGAAGCAATATATTCTATGATTATGTTGAATGAAGGTTTCGTAGCGCCATCTATAAATATTGAATCAATTTGTGATGAAGCGAAAGATTTAAATATTGTTAAAGAAACTAAAAAAATTAAACTTGAAAATATACTAAGTAACTCATTTGGTTTTGGTGGAACCAATGCAAGTTTGATCTTAAGTAAATATTAAAACGGTATATCGTCGTCAGTTAATCCTGGTCCACTATCATCTTCTGGGAACGGAGTGTTTGAGGAGTTGTTAGGCTCCATTGTTGGACCTGAATTTGATCTAGATCCAAGCATTGTTAATTGATTTCCAAGAACTTCAGTTGTGTATTTATCATTACCATCTTTATCTTGCCACTTTCTAGTTTGAATTTTTCCTTCAACATAAACACTTGATCCTTTATCAAGATATTTTTCTGCAATTTCTGCAAGATTTCCAAAAAATACTACTCTATGCCACTCAGTTTTATCACGATTTTCGCCAGTCTCTTTATCTTTCCACGATTCTGAGGTTGCAATCGAAAGATTTGCAACTGCTGTTTGTGTAGCTGTGTAACGCATCTCAGGTTTTTGACCTAAATTTCCAACTAAAATTACTTTATTTACTCCTCTGCTCATAATTACCTCTTATAATATGTATGAAGTTTAACCTAATTTAATTTTTTCATCACGGAATTTTTTCTTATGGACAGTATTTTTATTAAAGGCGCTCGAACGCATAATTTAAAGAATATAGATCTTGAAATTCCTAGAAACAAAATAATTGTAATAACTGGTTTATCTGGATCAGGAAAATCATCTCTCGCATTCGATACCTTATATGCTGAAGGACAAAGAAGATATGTAGAATCACTTTCAACCTATGCAAGAAGATTTTTATCGATGATGGAAAAACCAGATGTTGATCAAATTGAGGGACTTTCACCTGCAATTTCCATAGAACAAAAATCAACCTCTCACAATCCTAGATCAACCGTTGGTACAGTTACGGAGGTTTATGATTATCTAAGACTGCTCTTCTCAAGAATAGGTACTCCAAGATGTCCTGAACATGGTGAAGAACTAAGAGCTAAAACTGTATCTGAGATTTGTGATGAAATTTTAAAGATTAAAGAAGGAACAAAAATAATGATTTTAAGTCCTGTTATTAGAGGTAAAAAAGGTGAGCATCTAGCTATTTATGAGGACCTTAGAAAAAGTGGATATGTAAGAGCTAAGGTAAATGGAGTTGTTTATCCTCTTGAAGAATTCCCAGATCTTGAGAAAAATAAAAAACATGACATTTCAGCTGTAATTGATAGGCTTTTAATCAAGTCAACTGATGATATACGTTCACGAATATCTGAATCTATTGAAACATCTTTGTATTTATCGGGTGGTCTTGTAGAGGTTGAAAATATGGATGAAAAAAATATCAATCTTTTTTCCTCTAACTTTTCATGTTCACAATGTGGATATTCAATTGCAGAACTCGAGCCAAGAATGTTTTCTTTTAATAACCCTTATGGAGCATGTGAAAAATGTGATGGATTAGGAGTGATACAGTTCTTTAATGAAAAGAGACTCATACAAGATGATGAGGTCTCAATAGCAAATGGTGCGATTAAAGGATGGACAAGAAGAAATAGATTTTATTACTATCAACTGAGATGTTTAAGCACGCATTTCGATTTTAGTTTGACAACAAAGTGGAAAGATTATCCAGATAAAATAAAAGAAATAATTTTATGGGGAACTAAAGAGAAAGTAGATTTTTCACATAGGTTTAGAAGTGGAAGTAGGATAGTAAGAAAACACAGATTTGAAGGAGTAATTCCAAGTACAGAGAGAAGATTTAAAGAAACTGACTCTGAATATATAAGAAATGAACTAGCTAAATTAATGTCAGAAAGTTCTTGTGATGTTTGCTCTGGATCAAGGTTAAACGAACAATCAAGAAATGTTTTTATTAATAATACTCAGATACATACCATAACTGGGATGAGGATAAATGATTCTTTAAATTTCATTAAGAATATGAAGCTTGAGGGATCAAAACAAAAAATAGCTGAAAAAATATTAAAAGAAATCAGAGATAGATTAACCTTTCTCGAGGATGTTGGTTTAAATTATTTGACTCTAGAAAGGAGTGCTGAAACTCTTTCAGGAGGAGAGGCCCAGCGAATAAGATTAGCAAGTCAAATTGGTTCAGGTCTCGTCGGAGTAACATATGTTCTTGATGAGCCTTCAATTGGACTCCATCAAAGAGACAATACAAAATTAATTAAAACTCTAAATAATCTGAAAAATCTAGGAAATACAGTAATAGTAGTAGAGCACGATGAAGAAGCCATCAGGTCGGCTGATCACATCATAGATATCGGTCCAGGCGCGGGTAAACATGGTGGTGAAATATGTGCACAAGGCGACTTAAAAAGTATTTTAAATAATAAGAATTCAATCACTGCAGAGTATTTATCTGGTCAAAGAAAAATACCCATTCCAACTAAAAGATTGAATCCATCTGAGCAAAAAATAAAGATAATAAATGCTAGTGAAAATAACCTTAATAAAATCACTGCTGAGATTCCTGTTGGTCTTTTTACATGTGTAACAGGTGTTTCTGGTTCTGGTAAGTCGTCATTAATAAATCAAACATTACTTCCCATAAGTTCTTTTATTTTAAATAAATCTAAATTAACCAAAGAAATTAAGTGTGAAAAAATTGAGGGGCTTGAGTTTCTAGATAAAGTTATAAGTATTGATCAATCACCAATTGGAAGAACTCCAAGATCAAATCCAGCTACTTATACTGGACTTTTTTCTCACATACGTGATCTGCTCTCTCAAACTGTTGAAGCAAGATCAAGAGGTTATAAGCCAGGGAGATTTAGTTTTAACGTCAAAGGAGGAAGATGTGAGGCTTGTCAGGGTGATGGGATGATAAAAGTAGAAATGCATTTTTTAGCTGATGTGTATGTCAAATGTGATGTATGTGATGGAAAAAGATATAACGAGCAAACTCTTGAAGTTAAATTTAAAGATAAGAATATTAACGATATATTAAATATGACAGTTGAAGAGGCTCTAGAGTTCTTTGATGCACATCCAGCAATTAAAAAGAAATTAGTTACTTTAAATGATGTAGGCCTTGGCTATATTACCTTAGGGCAATCTGCATTGACATTATCAGGTGGTGAGGCTCAGAGAATTAAGTTAGCTAAAGAACTTTCAAAAAGAAGTACTGGAAAAACTTTGTTTGTTTTAGATGAGCCCACAACTGGACTTCATTTTGCTGATATTGAGCTTTTGTTAAAAGTACTTGATAGGCTTAAGAAACAAGGAAATACAGTGGTTGTTATAGAGCATAATCTTGACGTAATTAAAACAGCTGATTGGGTTATTGATTTAGGTCCAGAAGGTGGATCTGGTGGGGGCACTATAGTTGCAAAAGGTTCTCCAGAAAAAGTTTCTAAAGTTTCAAAATCTTTTACAGGTAAATTTTTAAAGGAAACATTAAGCTAACTGTTAAGCAGCAGGTTCTTCTTTTAATTCTGGAGTATCATTAGTTTCAGAACTTTCCATATCTCTATCAACTAATTCAATAAATGCCATGTCAGCCTTATCTCCAGGACGGAATCCAGCTTTAATAATTCTTGTGTAACCACCCTTTCTTTCAAGAGAATTTTTAGCAACTTCAGTGAAAAGTTTTGCTACTGCTGCATCGGATCTCAGCCTTCTAAATGCAAGCCTTCTATTAGCTACATTATCCTCTTTCGCAAGAGTTATTAAAGGCTCAATAAATCCTCTTAACTCTTTAGCTTTTGGGAGAGTAGTTTTAATAATATCTCTTTCAATTAAAGCAATTGAGAGATTTTTCATCAACGCTTTTCTATGAGATGAATTCCTATTAAATTTTCTACCAGATTTCTTATGTCGCATTTTTTATCCTACTGGAGGCCAGTTTTCTACGTTCATTCCAAGAGATAATTCTTTTGAAGCTAGCACATCCTTAATTTCATTTAGAGACTTTTTACCTAAGTTTGGAGTCTTTAATAGATCAAACTCAGATCTATGAATTAGATCTCCAATTAAGAAAATACTTTCTGCTTTTAGACAGTTTGTAGATCGCACAGTTAATTCCAATTCTTCTATTGATCTAAGCAAAATAGGATCAAAGTCATTTTGATCTTTCTTAGCTTCTTGCTCTGCAATTGCATCGAGGTCAACAAAGGAACTTAATTGCTGCTGAAAAATAGTTGCAGAATGCTCTATTGCCATCTTAGGATCTAAAGTTCCATCTGTTTCTAATTCAAGAACTAGCTTGTCTAAATCAGTTCTTTTTCCAGATCTTGCATTATCAACAGTATAAGAAACTCTTCTCACAGGACTAAAGGATGCATCCACCTTGAGAGCACCAATAACCCTTTCTTCATCATCTCTTAAGTCAGCTGGCTCATAACCCCTTCCATTTTTAACTGTTAAAGTCATTTTTAAATTTACTTTATCAACAATTGTAGCTATGTAAAATTCTTGATCTGTTAGTTCTACATTCCCAGGGGCTTCAAAAGAAGCTGCAGTAATATCGCAAGGTCCTGTCACATCCAAGGTTACTTCAGCAGAATCACCTTCAATTAAATTTATTGGCATGTCTTTAATATTTAACAATATATCTATTACGTCCTCTCTAACACCTTCAATAGTGCTATATTCATGACTAATGCCCTCTATAGCTACATCTGTTACTGCTGATCCTGGCATTGAAGACAAAAGAATCCTTCTAAGAGCATTACCCAAGGTATGACCAAAACCTCTTTCTAATGGTTCAAGTGTTACTTTAGACAAAGTGGGTGAGACATCATCCACTTGTATTTCAGTTGGTACTAATAAGTCTATTACTGATGTTTGCATATTTTTCTCCGGCTTTAATATTTTATTTTGAGTAAAGCTCAACAATAAGATTTTCGTTAATTTCTGTACTCAAATCAGTTCTATCAGGAACAGATTTAAACACCCCTTTAAAATTTTTATCATCAACTTCTAGCCAGTCACAATCTTCTCGAGTTGCGGCAATTTTGAGAGCTGCTGATATCCTCAAATGAGCTTTTTTAGTTTCTCTTACCTCGATTTCATCTCCAGGTTGAACTTGATACGAGGGAATATTTACTACTGTTCCATTAATTAAAAATGTTTTGTGTGAAACCATTTGTCTTGCTTCTGCTCGGGTTGATCCAAATCCCATCCTGTAAACAACATTATCGAGCCTCTTTTCTAAAAGAGACAATAAGTTTTCACCAGTATTACCTTTTGAGGAGGCAGCTTTTTTGTAATAGTTTCTAAACTGTTTTTCTAAAACTCCATACATTCTTCTTACTTTTTGTTTTTCTCTTAATTGGAGTCCATAATCTGATAATCTTCCTCTTCTTGCTCCATGGACGCCTGGTAAAGTATCCATGTTACATTTAGATTCTATAGCTCTTACACCGCTTTTTAGAAATAAATCTGTGCCCTCTCTTCTTGAAAGCCTTAGTGATGGTCCTCTATATCTTGCCATTTAATACTCCTTTAAACTCTTCTTTTCTTAGACGGTCTACATCCATTATGGGGTAATGGAGTAACGTCAGTTATACTTTTAATTTTTAGTCCACACGCATTTAAAGCTCTAATTGCTGACTCTCTTCCGCCACCTGGACCTTTGACTTTAACGTCAAGATTAATCATTCCAAATTCTTTTGCTGTATTTCCAACTTTATCAGCAGCGATTTGTGCAGCAAATGGTGTACTCTTTCTTGAACCTTTAAAACCTGAACCACCTGATGTGGCCCAACAAATTGTATTGCCTTGTTTATCTGTAATAGTAACAATTGTATTATTAAAGGAAGAATGGATGTGCGCTACCCCATCTGTCACTATTTTTTTATTTTTCTTTTTGCCAGCCATATTATCCTCTCATTGGCTTTTTAGGGCCTTTTCTTGTTCTTGCATTATTTTTAGTATTTTGTCCTCTTGTAGGCAGTTTTCTTCTGTGCCTTATCCCTCTGTACGTAGCTAGATCCATTAATCTTTTTATGTTTGTACTTATATTTCTTCTTAAATCTCCCTCTACAATATAAGTAGCTACAGCAGAACGAATATTCTCAATTTCTTCTTCTGATAAATCAGAAATTTTACGAGTATAATCAATTTTAAGGTCTTCACAAATATTCTGTGCGGTCTTTCTTCCAATTCCAAAAATGTGGGTCAAAGAAATCTCAACATGTTTATTTTCTGGAATGTTAACGCCTGCTATTCTAGCCATAATTTATCCTTGCCTCTGTTTATGTTTTTGATCAGCAGTACAAATCACATAAAGCACGCCTTTACGTCTTACAATTTTGCAATTTCTACATATTTTTTTAACTGATGCTTTTACTTTCATATTATCTTCTGTAGTTTTTTAAATTAGTTTTTTTCATTAAAGACGCGTATTGCGATGACATCATATGAGATTGAACCTGAGCCATGAAATCCATTAACACAACAACAATAATCAATACTGAGGTACCTCCAACAGATATAGTAGGTGATATACCTGCGAAATTTATTAAAGCCAAAGGCAATAGACAGATTAGTGTTAAATAAATTGCTCCAAAAACTGTCAATCTTGCTAAAACAGAGTCGATATAATTTGCTGTTTGCTCCCCAGGTCTAATACCAGCAATATATGCTCCAGATCTTTTTAAATTATCTGATACATCTTTAGTATTGAAAGTTAAAGCCAACCAGATAAAGCAAAAACTTATTATTAAACCAGCAAAAACTAATATGTATAATGGTTGGCCAGGATTAAGTGCAAGAGAAAAGCTTTGAAGAAAGCCAAGTGACTCATTCTCACCAAACCATGTTGAAAGAGAAGCAGGGAATAATAAAAAAGTACTTGCAAAAATTGCAGGTATTACGCCAGCCATATTTACTTTAAAAGGCAGGTGACTTGTTTGTGCTTGCATTAACTTTCTTCCTTGCTGTCTTTGAGCATAATTCACAGTAATTCGTCTTTGTCCTCTTTCAATGAAGACTACTACTGCTATAACAGCCATTGATAAAACTGCTATTCCAATTAACAGGAGAATACTTAAGTCACCCTGACGTGATTGTTCAAGTGCTTGTCCAATTGCACCAGGTATCCCAGTTAATATGCTAGTTGCAATTATTATTGATATGCCATTCCCTATACCTCTCTCAGAAACTTGCTCTCCAAGCCACATTAAGAACATAGTACCTGCAACAACTGAAAATACAGCTGAAACGAAAAATGACGGTCCTGGAACATATGCTAACCCACTTGCTGATAATGTTACTGCAAGAGCAGATGCCTGCACAAAGGCTAATATAGCTGTTCCATATCTTGTATATTGCGTAATAGTATTTCTTCCTGCTTGACCATCTTTTTTGAGTTCCTGTAAGTAAGGTATTGAATTAGAAAAAAGTTGCATAATGATTGCAGATGAAATGTAAGGGACAACATTTAAAGCAAAAATACTCATTCTCTCTAATGCACCACCAGAGAAGAGATTAAACATCTCAATAATGGTGCCTTGATTTTGCTCAAATAAAGCAGCTAACCTATCTGGATCAATTCCTGGTATAGGTATATGAGTTCCAATTCTATATACAAGAATTGCAAAGAATACAAATCGTAGTCTTTTCCAAAGATCACTCATTGAACTACCTTGATCAGCCATTATTTAGTCTCTTCCTTTGTTTGCTTGTTTTCTTCAGTTGAAATAGTTTCTATTATTTTTCCGCCAGCATCTTCAATTGATTTTTTTGCACCTTTTGTAACATTTATGCCTTTTACTACTACTTTTGAATCTAGCTCAGTATTTCCAAAAATCTTTACTTTGTTAACATACTTTCCAATAATTTTTTCAGCTTTTAATATTTCAATAGTAACTTCTTTCATACCATTAATATTTTTTACATTAACCCCTTTAAAAGCATTATTAACTCTTGATGTGAAACCGAATTTGGGTAATCTCATTTGAAGTGGCATTTGACCTCCTTCAAAAC
>MDSV01246336.1_pt1 | contig 15552 bp, 15 predicted proteins | sample 810851 | NCBI WGS metagenome assembly MDSV01 (sample SAMN05326640, study PRJNA326480) | marine metagenome | isolation source: seawater | place: Atlantic Ocean: North East | collected 2012
TTGAAGTGATTGGGAGTAAGGATTATTATTAAAAGCTTGAACCATTCCTGGGTTATTTCTTTGACAATTTACAGCTCTTTCGCGAGTATGTTTTCCAGAAAGTTGTCCAACTAATTGTTGTGATGGAGCAGCTTTTGGCATATTAGGGGTTACTTCGGCACAATTTGTAGCTGTATTAGAGAATGTTGTAATATTTTGTGCGTGTGAAGTTAAACTACTGTTTCCAATATTATATCTATCAACTTTACTAAGGATTTGTTTATTAGGATTTAATCTTGCATTATAGTCTGCATCATATGCTCTAGGGGCAGCAGTTGTAGCTTGTCCTCCTACATTATTATAATATTCCATGCTTGTAGTATCTCTTTCTTGAGGAATAGGTCTATCTTTTTGAATAAGATATCCATCAGAATTGCCTGCTCCTCCCATCATAAGATGTTTTGTATTTTCAGTTTGTTCTCTAATAGTAGGAGCGGGTGCATCGTTAGGATTCCATACAGGTTCGGCATGTATACCATTAACTCCTTGAACATTACCCATAGGTCGCATATTTCCAATAACATTTTGTTTTCTTGTAGGTCTTAATAAATCCATTAATGGTGCGGTTAATGCACTTACAATAGAACTTGCTCCACCCATTTCTGTTCTTTGACCGGTAAATGTTCTTGCGTTTGGTCTTGCTTTATACCCATTTTTACCATAATCTTTATTAGTAGCTCCCCATCCACCTTGTTTTTCAGCAGGACCTGTGTTTTCGCTTCCTAAAGTTATTTTATGGGATTTTCTAAAATGTCCTGGTTGATAAGTTCCTTCTCCTTCTCTATCACCTCCTCCTCCAAAATATTCTCTAGTTGTTGTAGTTCTATTTTCAGGTTGTAAAATAACAGCACTTCTTGCTGTTTGTGCTTTTTCTGCACCTGTAGTAGTTAACCATCTACTTGCTGAATTTTCATAATAAGTATCAGGTCTATTTTTGAATTGTTGATAAACTTCTGGTCTGCGTTGACCATTTGGACCGATTGTAGTTTTATGAACCATATCACTAGCAGATGCTGCTGAACCATTTCCTACATATGCGCCTAATACTTGACCAGAATAAGTAACCTTAGGATTAGTAGAAGTTCTCAATTGATCAACTGTTTTTGGTAATTGAGATTGCCGTGCTTCCATTCCAGAATTAAATCCACCAGAACCTTCACTACTAAATCCTTTTCCTAAACCTGGACCAACCCTTATTTCTTGCCAAGGTTTGACATTATTCATTTTACTTGTAAGAACAGATCTTTGTCTATTCATCATAAATTCTGTATTATTTGGAGCTCCATTAATATGTGACATATTTGCTTTTGGTTTAAAAAGAGGAGCAATGCCTTCTTTTTTATTTTGTTGACTCCCTGCACCAGTATAAAGGTCTAATACACTTTCATATCCTTTTTCACCTGTGCCTTGTGTAATTTTAGACCCAAAAAAAGGTACCATATTATTATGTTCCATATCTTTACTATGCATTTGTTCTCCTGTTAATGAAGTGAATTGGTTAACAGTAGTTTCATTGTTTTTTAAAGCCTTTTTATATCCAGTTGGTTGATATAAATTATCATTTGCATTTTTATAACCTTGATAAGTTTGAACATTTGTTTCATTTAATAAATCACGTTTACTTTCAACAGGATAATTAACTACTTTATTTTTTACATTTGGTAATGCAATGTTGTGAAAAGCCTCTTTTTTATCTTTTTCATTGTCTTTATTTGAAATAATATACATAACTCCTAGAACTGCCATAGGTATCGCCACTTCTGCCATTTATATATAAGTAATATATATTTTAAATGCTAAAATATATATTTATTTTTCATTCAAACAAGGTATTTTTGGTACAAAATTATCTCTTTCTAAAAGTCGAGTATTTAAATTATTATGAAATTGCATACAAGTATTTTCTTGAGGGTCCCAAAACAAAGGATATTCTCTATTTTGGGGTAAAGCTCTGTATTTCCAAGCAGGATGAGTTACTCTAGATTGGTCAGTTAAAGCATCGCCACATATAGGATATTCCTTTTTTTGAGTTACTGGCACTCCAGCATTAGGGAATTCTTTATTTGTACAAAATTTTGTTAATTTTCTTGTTCTTCCAGTTAAATCACTATCAATATCGATTGGGGTACCATTAACTACACTTTCTAAATTAGCACCCCATTTTTGCATTCTAATTTGAGGATCATTAAAAAAACAAGGATTAGACCCATTTCCAGGAACATTTAAGGTATATCTACCTGGTCCTGTTGATTGTTGTAAACTTTTTTTTGTTCTACAATCATCATAATTAAATCTAGTAAAAGCCATCTTATATTATTAACATATATAAATATTTAAAAATTCATTAAATAATTTAGTATATGGAAAATCAAACAATATGCTTAAATATGATAGTTAAGAATGAAGAAGACATAATTATAAATACATTAACTAATCTTATAGAAAAAATGCCTATTCATTATTGGGTAATTTGTGATACTGGTTCTACTGATAATACTCGTGATTTAATTAAAACTTTTTTTAAGGAAAAAGATATTAGTGGAGAATTAATAGATGATCCTTGGCAAGATTTTGCGTATAATAGAACAAGAGCACTAGAATTTGCTTATAAAAAAACAGATTTTATATTTATATTTGATGCTGATGATAGAATTGTTGGAAATGTAACTTTACCAATATTAGAAAAAAAATGTGCTTATCGTATGCAATTTGGTCACGCAGTTCAATGGAAACGAATGCCATTATTATGTAATCATACAAAATGGTATTATGAAGGAGTAATGCACGAATTAATAGGAACAAAAGAGAAATATTTTTTACGAAATATAATAGGCGATTATCATATAGCTACAAATGTTGAAATAAGTGATAGGAATAAAAAAGGAACTAAAAAATTTTATGATGATGCATTAATATTAGAAAAGGCATATACTAAAGGAGACCATTTACAAGCTAGATATGGGTTTTATGCTGCGGAATGTTTTAGATTTGCAGGAAAAGAATATTGGAATAAATCAATAGAATGGTATAAAAAATGTATTAATGAAAAAAAACAATGGGAACAGGAAAAATATTGGAGTTGTTATCAATTAGGAAAAATGTATTATGAATTAAAAGAACCTGAAAAATCAATTTACTATTTATACAAATCTTATAATTACGATACCAGTAGACGAGAAGCTTTTTATGAAATAATAGTAAAATGTAGAGAAGAAAATAATTTTAAGGAAGGAGAAAGAGTATATAATATGTTGACTGATTGTAACGAAAAAGATAAAGTTAATAAATTATTTATGATAAATCATTTATACGAACATTCAATATATTCTGAAATGGCTATAATTTATTATTATTTAAATAAACACGATAAATGTATTGAAATGTTTAAAAATCTATTTATGGCAAATCATACAATCCCTGTATATATTAATATGACAACGCATAATTTAAACTTATATATACCTCATATAGATAAAAATGACTGGGAATTTTATGGTAAATTTATTAGATATACTAAAAAATTTAAAATAGATCCAATTTTAATAAATAAATTAAATAAACTATTTATAGATTAAGTTTTTTAAATAAACTATAATGATGATGAGAAAAGTTATAGTTTATGGCAGTAAGGGTTGGATTGGTAGTCAATTTGTTGATATATTAAAGCATTCTGGAAAGGATTTTGTATGTTTGAATACTCGAATAGAAAATATTGAAGATGTTACTAGTGATATTGATAAATATAATCCAACTCACATTGTTTCTTTTACAGGAAGAACTCATGGATCAATTGATGGTAAAAAATACTCTACAATTGACTATTTGGAGCAGTCTGGTAAATTAAAAGAAAACATAAGAGATAATTTATTAGGTCCTCTTATTCTTTCAAAAATATGTAGAAAACATCGAATACATTATACCTATCTTGGAACGGGTTGTATATTTAAATACGATGAAAATCATCCTTCTGAAAAAGAAGAGAATGGTTTTAAGGAGACAGATTTCCCTAATTTTTTTGGTTCAAGTTATTCTACAGTAAAAGGTGCAACAGATCAGTTACTTAGAATAATGGAAGATACACCAACCACTTTAAATTTAAGAATAAGAATGCCTATAACAAATATTGATAATCCTAGAAATTTTATAACTAAAATAACTACTTATGAAAGGATTTGTTCTATTAAAAATTCAATGACTGTCTTACCTGAATTACTACCAATTGTTTTAAATATGATGGAAAAACAATATGTAGGAACTATGAATTTAACAAATCCGGGATTAATAAGTCACAATGAAATTTTGACTATGTATAAACAATATGTAGATCCTAATTTTACTTGGAAAAATTTTACAATAGAAGAACAAAGAAAAATTTTAGCATCTGATAGAAGTAATAATTATCTAGACACAACACGCCTTGAATCTTTGTATCCAAACATTAAAAATATTAAAGAGTCTGTAGAAGGTTGTTTAAAAAATTATGTAAAAAAAATAAATCCATCAAAAAATTTTCTCTCTAACTCAAAAAATTTATTAGTGACAGGAGGATGCGGATTTATAGGTTCAAACTTTATTAATATCTTTTATGATAGATATCCAAACATCAATATAATAAACATTGATGCTTTGTATTATTGTGCCCATATAAATAATGTAAATGAGAGAGTTCGTAATAGCAACAGATATACTTTGGTAAAAGGTAATATTTGTTCTAAAGACTTGGTAAAACACATACTTGAATTTTATAACATAGATAGTGTTATTCATTTTGCGGCTCAATCACATGTTCAAAATTCATTTACAGATTCTTTACAATACACACAAGATAATGTAATAGGAACTCATACTTTGTTAGAATGTTGTAGAATTTATGGTAAAATAAATAGATTTATTCATGTATCAACAGATGAAGTATATGGAGAATCATTATTAGATGTAACAGAAGATAAAAAAACAGAACAATCTTTATTATGTCCAACAAATCCATATGCAGCATCAAAGGCGGCAGCAGAATCTTTTGTGCAATCTTATATTAAATCTTTTAATATGCCAATAATTATTACTAGAGGAAATAATGTATATGGACCAAACCAATATCCTGAAAAAGTAATACCAAAATTTATAAAACAATTAAACTTGGGTAAAAAAATAACTATTCAAGGAAAAGGAGATTGTGTAAGAGGTTTTTTACATGTTAATGATACGGCAGATGCATTTATAAAAATATTAGAAAAAGGTAAAATAGGAGAAATTTATAATATAGGATGTGACGAAGATATGGAAATTAGTATATTAGATTTGGCAAAGAAAATACATAAATTATTTAACAGTAAAAGACATTTTCAAGAAAGTGTAAATTATATAAAAGACCGCCCATTTAATGATCAAAGATATTACATAAGTAATGCAAAATTAAAGACCCTAGGATGGAAAATAAATGTAGATTTTGAAACTGGATTAAAAGAATTAATAGATTGTAAATAATTTAAATATTTATTAAGGATATTTATTAATGAGTAAATATCCTTTTGTTTATTTATTGCGTGATAAAAAATATAGTTATATTGATATTTTTTTTGAAGAAAATAATTCAAACTTAGAATGCACTGTTAAAATCATATCTTTGGAAGAAATAAAAAAATTAAATAATATGTTTGATACAAATCATCATATATTAGTAACATATGGAGATGAACCAACTATATATTTTAAACCAGTAATGGATAATATAGTTGAAAGAATGAGAAATAGATGGATTCATGAACATACAATTACTAATATTAATGAATTCAACAAACATGTAAATTTTTGCTATGTTCATCAAGTTATACAAAAAAGAGAAACAACTAGACCTATATTTTCTATTTTTACAACTTGTTATAAATCATATAATAAAATTAATAGAGCATATAAAAGTTTACAAGAACAAATATTAAAAGACTGGGAATGGGTAATACTTGATGATTCTCCAGAAGATGAACATTTTACTTTTTTACAACGTATATCTAAAAATGATAAGCGAATAAGACTTTATAAAAGAGATGGAAATAGTGGTAATATAGGTAATGTTAAAAATGAAGCAGTTAGTTTGTGTAGAGGTAAATATATTTTAGAATTAGACCACGATGATATAATATTACCTGATTTATTGAATGATGCTTTTTCTATTTTTGAAAAAGATAATGAAATTGGGTTTATATATTCTGATTTTGCAAATATATATGAAAATAATGAAAATTATACTTATGGTGATTTTTTTGGATTGGGATATTGTGGATATTATTCTTATAAATATAATAATCATTGGTATTTGGTATGTTCTAGTCCGAAAATAAATAATATAACAAGTCATCATTTGGTTGCATTACCCAATCATCCTAGAATATGGAGAAGAAAAATACTATTAGAATTAGAAAATTTTTGTGAATTTTTACCTATTTGTGATGATTTTGAATTGTTATTGAAAACAGTATGTAATACAAAAATAGCAAAAATACATAAATTAAGTTATATACAATTTATGAATAATAATAATAATAACTTTTCTTTGATAAGAGGAAAAGAAATAAATAGATTGGGACCATTAATTAAACCACTATTTTATAATAAATATAATGTAAATGAATATATGAAAAAAAATAATGCATATGAAGATGAAAAATATATGACAGAATTTTCTCAGATATGGAAAAGAGATGAAAATTGGACTTATAAAAGTTGTAATATAGTATTAAATCCTGATTATGACAAACAATATTGTTTATTAGGAATTAATAGTTTATATGATGCAAAAATAAAAGAAGCATATAAAAATCCAAGAAATGATTTTATATTGTTATCTAATATGATAAGCACTACTGAAATAATTAAGATATTAGAAAATGAAGGATATGATAGAATAAAATGTTATGGTTTATTGGATTGTACTGATAATCAATTAAAAAAATATTTTCATTTAATTTGTAAATATACGGAAAATTACGAATTTATTGAGAATGAAACTTATTCCACAAGACATTCAATAATTAATAAAAATAGTAAAAATATGAAAAGTTATGTAGAAATAGGAGTTGAATATGGATATACTTTTAAAAGAATAAACATATTAAATAAAATAGGTGTAGACCCGGATCCTAAGATACAGGATAATAGAATTTTAACAATGACAAGTGATGAGTTTTTTAAGAAAAATGATAAAAAAATAGATGTTATATTTATTGATGGAATGCATCAAAGTGATTATGTATTAAGAGATTTAAATAACGCTATAAATTGTTTAAGTAAAGATGGTATTATATTTATAGATGATATATTACCGAAAAATGAAAGGGAACAATTAAAAATACCTATAAAACACGCATATGAAAATGGTATATTAAAATATAGAGAACCTTGGACAGGAGATGTTTGGAAGGTTGTTTATTACTTGCTTAAGCATTTTAGAGCGTCTATTAAATTTGAAATATATGAACATGAAAATTATCGTGGAGTAGGTAAATTTCAATTCAATGAAAAAATACAAATCTCTCCAGAAAAAATAGACGAGATAGAAAATTATGATTATAATAAAAATGTTGAACATTATTTATCTTTGATTAAAGGAACTTGATACAATTGTATAATTATATTAACATTCTTGTTTTTCCGTTGAAAAAAAGAATACTTGGAACAGTCTACCGTCTTCTTTCGTATGCCCAAAATAATCCATACTAGTATGATAATGATTAGCATTAAAAAGTATGCATCTATTAAATATATTACCTACTTTATCAATTAATTCCCATTTTGTAACATCTTGTGAATCATTTCCTATTTCCTTTGCATTATTTCTTAATTTCTCTTCATATGAAAACCGTGTACCGTCTTTATATCTATAAAATCCTGTACCAGAATTTAATGGGGCATTTGGAGTCATATATATTACAGCTGCCCAATTATTCCAAGAATCTGTATGAAACCACGATCTATCACGAGAAAGTGTATATTGAAATGCTCCATTATAATTATCTTCACCCATAGGAAATTCTGTTATTTTTCCACCAAATGGATAAACCCATTTTTGAAAAATTTCCTTCATTTGAGGAGTTGCATAAGAAATAGTTCTTTGTCCTGGATAATTTCCTCTAACCTTAAATTCTTGAGAAAGTACATGATTTCTTGTATCTAATGGATTATTATAAAAATTATCAATGATAATCAAAACAGGTGTTGGAGGTGTTGTATTTGTATTAATAACTTCTTTTCTAATATATGATAATTCATTACATTTATCTTTTTTCAAATCATTAACTATATTTTGCAATATTTCATTCTTTTTATTTGCCTCATCAAGCTGTTTTTGTAATTCTTCCATATAAAATATTAATAATTATATAATTTAAATACTTTATATAATTAAGTTATTTGTTACTCATATCTAATATATGCGGTAATATGAACTATTTTTTTTGCTCCGTTAGGAACCTTTTGAGCTGCAAAAAGATAATCTCCTTTCTTACAGGTAATTTTCGTTTCCGAATCAAAAAAATAACCACTTGCCCACTTTTCAGGGTCTGTTGATGCTGTTATTTTTGTTGTAAAGTCCGCCGCCCCTCCTCCAGTACCATCCGGTTTCCAAATAAAACAATAAAACTCGCATTTATCGCCGGGATTTTCAATTAAATCAACTGTAAACCCTAATAATCTACCTGATGCAGGTAAAACATATGCATATAAACAATTATGTGCTGCACGAGTCGTGATGGTATCGTCAGCAGTCAATGTAGTTCCTGCGGCTACTATAGGAAACGATTTTGGAAATCCAGCTAGTGTTGTTGCATCAGCTGTAGACAGTGCAAGAAAAGCTCCTGGAGTAATAAATTCAAGATCTTTAAATGACCCCGATGAAAAACCCGAGAAATCCACACCAGAAGTTGGTGGTTTGCCGGTACTAACCCAATCGTCATCAACACTCGCTCCAGTTAAGGACGCCGCAAATGTATATGTACCCATTGCGGTATAACCAGTTCCCGTAGGTCCAGTTGGACCAGATGGTCCAGGTGGTCCTGTTGAACCAGTATCCCCTTTTTGTCCACTTGGTTCACCTTTATCACCCTTAGGTCCTTGTGCAATACAATTCTCGCCTGTTCTATATGCTCTTTTTCCTGAAATATAACTACCATAATTTGAAAATGACATTTATATATATAATATTTGATTATTATTAGATAAATAATAAAATATTAATTAACACGTACAATTTCTATATATATTCTTTGCTTGAGTTTGTTGAGAGTTTAATTGAGCTAAAGTAATAACTCCTCCATTAAATCCATTTGCTGCGTCAGTTGGTGCATTGGGTCCCCAATGATGACATAATTTATCTTTTCTTGCTTTAGCATCAATATCATTGGGATTAAAAAGTAGGGCAACATCAAAATTTTTAATAGCGTCTAATATATTATGTTGTGTTGCATTACCATATGATGGTATAGATGCATCAGGAGTAGTATTAATAAATATAGTTTTGTACATCATATATCCTAAATTATAGAATCGATTACCGTGACGGCGTTTTAAATATAATTCATGACTAATATATCGTTCTCTTGCTGTATCAAGATGGTCAGTTGTATTTGACATTTATATAATAAATCAATATATTATATAAATTTATACGCCTGAAAAGGGACCGACAGGTCTTTGATTTTTTTCTACAACAAGTGGTTCTGGAACAAAAACTCTTGGAGTTTTAAACCATTTCTGTTCAGGTAATTTATTTAATTGTGCTACAAATTTAGTATTAGGTTTTGTTAAATCTATTTGCTTGATACCATATAAATGACTTTCTATATTAGATGCATTATTAGATAATACATTATTAAAATATCCGCCTCTCATATTACCTACATTTATGCCTAAACCAGGTAATTTACTGTGAACAGGGACTTGACTATTAACATATTCTCTATATTTAATTTGGTCGTGGAATGCTTTTTGTTCTAAGCAATATTGACCTGGTGAATTCTTTAATGACGCCATATATAATTATACACTATTTTTTTTGTAAATTTTGAATTATTTTATTATAAAGTTCAGGGGGTATTTTTGAATTTCTCTCCAATTCACATAAAGTCTTATGAAAAAAATAGAAATTTTGAAAAGAAAACAACATCATAAAAGCAGTTTCTTGACTTAACTCAATAGGGAATGTAGTTTCATTATCACTTAATGTTTTTATAATTTCAATAATTTGTTTATTATCTTTCCATTGTTCGAATATTGTTTTCATAGACTGCATTATAGTATCGTGTCTATATTCTGAAATATTAAATACATTTAAAAGTTCTTTACGATATTGTGTATCTTGTTTTTCATCTTCAATGTCTAAATATGTTGTGTTTATTGAATAATTATACATATAATTATAATTATTCAAAAATCTTTAATTGCATTTTGAAAAATAATCTTGATCTCGAGATAATTCTCTGGAAGGAAGACCTCCACGGATCCATCCATCAGCAGCAATTCCTTCACATAAGTTTGCAGGATTTTGAATACTGGCTTTTAAAGAAGGAACAAGTTCTTGAGGTGTAACAAGAGTTTTTTCAGTTAGATTTTTACAAGATTTTTTATCACCAGAATAAGCTCCCTGTTGTAATTTGGATTCTTCTACTGGTCTAGAAGGACCTCTTCCTAAAAATGGTACAGTTAAGAACGGTCTTTGTTGTAAGCTAATTCTGCATTTTGGATTAGTTTGAATTGTTCCAATTCTAAGGTTTGAATCACTATCAACATTACATCCTCCTAAACCAACTGTATGAGAACCAGAAAAAAAAACATTAGGTTGACTTGTAGCAAATTCAATTGGTTTTTTCATACCGCAATTTGGTAAAAAATAACTTTGAATACTATAATTTCCATAGTTTTGTTGTTGAATCTCTTTTTCAGATATACAACAAGAATCATAATTGATACCAGTTAAATTATCAAAAGTAAAGTTATATACACTAGCCATTTCTATATATTTTACTTAAGATAATTTTATTTTGAAAACTTATGTTGTACGAAAAGTTGCATTATTTTTTGAACATTGTAAAGAATCTCCATCTTTACAAGAAGGCATATTACCATAACAAAACATAGCAAAATCTTTTTGATTATTAGGAATTTGTGTATTTGGCATAGCATAAAAATTTCTCATAGAATTTTCAAATGATAAATTATCGCCTAAATTTTTATATAATCTTTTGTTTCTTGTTTGTGCTTCGGTATTTATTTTCTCCTGCACAAGTTCATTATAAGCAGGAGCAGCGGGTTTTCTTTTTGGATTTTCTTTATACTCGTTCATTAGGACATTCATAGCTGGATTTTTTTTTGTAGGCATAGTAAATTCTTTTTCTAATATATTATCTAAATCTTTTATAGATTCCTCTCTTTTTTTAAAAGTAGCAACAAAATTTTCTGTTACATTAGATGGTTTTTTAGATTTAAATATAATTATCAATACAAATAAACTTATAATAGCTGATACAGGGATATATAAAGATTTTGTTAAAAAATATCCTAAAATAGCTAATATTATAATTAATCTTGTGATTGCATTTAATTTTCGCGCTAAATCAAAATCACTATTTGGCCAAAGTTCAGTGATATGATTTTTATTTAATAAAGTATTCGGGTTTTCTAACCAAAAACTAACCATTTAATATATAGTAAATAGTTATTTTTTAATTTTTCTTTTTCTTCTTCTTTTTTCTTTTCTTTTTTTTAGGATTTGAATTTTCTCTTGATGATTTTTCTACCTTCTCATTATCACCCCAGGTAGAAGTAGTATATTGTTTTTGTTGCTGTTGTTGTTCTCTTTGTTTTCGTCGTTCTGCCAATTTTCTTAACATTCTTTCTTTTTGTTTAGCCTTTCCAATATTGGCCTTCATTTGAGTTTGAAATGCACCCATACTTACTTTACTATTTTTACCACCAGTTGGCAATCCCATTTTACTTAATATTTTATCCATATTTTTCATTCCTGGCATATTTTTCATTTTTTCCATTAATTCAGAAGCCTCTTGCATTAATTCGCTTTCCTTTATTTCACCTGACTTTAATTTAACATCTAATTTTGATCCCACTTTTTTTACCATATTAATTAATTTCCCTGGATTTTTAAACAACTTTTGAAATACATCACTAACATTTGCAGCATCTTCCATATCTACATTTAATTCATTTGCGGTTTCTTCGGCAATTTCATGTGCTAATCTTCCTAATTTACCGCCTAATAATCCATTGATATGTTCTTGCATTTCTTCTGGATTTGGCATATCTTCCATATTTACACCAGACATATCAAATGCCTCTCCTGATAAATCTCTAAACATATTGTTACTAGTATCATTAAACATATTATTCATATCTTTCATAGTTTCTTCTAATTTAGACTTAAGCTCACTTTCATCAATAGCTTCAAATAATTTGGCAGTATCTCCAAAAGATTCTCCAGAATCTAATCCATTAGATACAGAAAATAATATTAATTGTAAATATTTCCAAATAACATCTCGTGTTTTTTCACTAATATCTTCTTTCCATAAATTTTTAAATTCAATATTTGGTAAAAATTTTGTATTTATTTCTTCTTCTTTAAAAATATCAGCATTTTGATACAATATATCAAAAAATCTTTCAGGATATACTTTTTTACAATATGAAAATAATATCATTGCATCGCCATCATTAGTCAAAAAATTAATTTCACTTTGTCCTAATTTTTCTTTACATTCTGGAAAAGTTGTTAAAATATCTCTATAAAAATCCTTAGCAACCTTTTTGAACTCTTCTGGTATTTTCTCATCCATTGTATATTTAATTTAAATTTAATGTTTAAATTAAACTAATCACTAAAATATAATTTACATAATTTTGTTAAATTTTGAATATATTTCATTGCTTTGTCCTTATTATCTTGTGTAGTTCCTCTTACTAACACACGGATATCTTCTAAAACTTTTAATGTTTGAGCTTCTGTACCAATGTCATTTCTGTAATCTTTATTAACAAAAAAAGTAATATCTCCATTAAGTATTTCTGATTCGTATAATGTTAGTATATTATCCCTCCAATAAGTAATAATTTTTTTAGGATTTATTCTTTTAATACCTTCTATAAATGTTTTCCCTGTTTTTATATCTAAGTTTTCAGGAAAAATTCTTATAACATCTTCAACAAATTCCAAAAGATGATTATTGAAAGCTTTTAATACAGACATTTATTATTTATTATGTTATTATTTTTAAATATTATTAACTAAAAATATTTAAAATTGATGTGCAGCAGAACTTTGTGCTATTTCTGCTTCTCGTGCCGCTTGTAATTTCCCCATATCTATCTGTCCTACTTTATCGGGTTCATAATCTTCAGGGGGTGTATTAATTTTATCATTATGATTCAATTGAACAAAACTATGCATTTGTCTTAATCCACCATTTCCTTTTGCATTCATTTCATCTGGACTTTGATCTAAATAAGAATATGTATCACTCATACTTGTACCCATTTCATAACCAGAAAATGCTAAAGGTTCTAAATTATTAGGAACCGCCTTTGTTTTCTCACCCATTATTTGTGGTTTAAAATAGTTTAAAACATCTTCCCCTACAAGTAATTTATTACCTTTATTTAATAATAATAAAGTTGGAACACTCACTATATTAGGGGGCATAAATATTTGATTTCCATTTTCTAATACAATAAAAATTTTATTGTCTCTATTTATTCTTTTATCAATAGATAAAAAATGTATATCCTTTTGAATTTTCGTTTTACCTAATTCATATAATAATTTTTTACAATTCTCACAATATTTACTGTAATAGAGAACACTACTCATTTATATATCTAAAGTTTTCGATAAGATAATTCTAACTTATTTAAAATTGAAATTAATTTAAAATATTATGTTTATAATATAATAATATGGCAAGTATAGCATCACCCGAAACATCTCCAAGTCTTGATTTGGATGATACCTCATTATCAAATACAACCACTATACAATTACCAGTAGTAAAACATGGTGAAGAAATTAAAGGAGTGCTAAATTTTACTATGGAAAATGTAAATGTTAGTATAATTAATGCAATAAGACGAGTTATATTATCTGATATTGAAACTGTTGTGTTTAATACAGATAATAATAGTATTAATATTTTATCAAACACTACAAGGTTTCATAATGAAATTTTGAAACAAAGATTAGGATGTATTCCCATTCATATTAAGGAAAAAGATGGTATTGATAATTTACTTATAGAATTAAATATGAATAATAATAGTGATTCTATGCAATATGTAACTTCAAAGGATTTTGTGATTAAGGATATTGTAAATGATAAATATTTAACAGAAGACCAAACAAAAAAAATTTTCCCACCTAATAAAATTACAAAAGAATTTATATTATTTACAAGATTAAGACCTAAAATTTCAAATGATATCCCTGGAGAATTAATAAATTTAAAGGTTAGATTAAAGACAGGAACCGCAAAAGAAGACGGTATGTATAATATAGCTAGCACTTGTGCATACCGTAATACAGAAGATAAAGTAGAACAACATAATCAATGGCAGGAAATTGCTGAGGACTTAGAAAGTAAAAATATAAGTGCATCTAAGATAGCTTATCAAAGACAAAACTGGTATACATTACAGGCAAAAAGATATTTTATCAAAGACAGTTTTGATTTTAAATTAGAAAGTGTAGGAGTATTTAAAAATATAGAAATTATTAATATGGCATGTAATAACATTATTCGTAGATTAGATAAAATTGCAGAAAAAGCTACATCACAACAGATTAAATTAGATAGAAATGCAACAGCTATGGCAAATACTATAGATATAATATTACAAGGAGAAGATTATACTATCGGAAAGGTAATAGAATATATTTTACATGAACAGTATTATAAAAAGGATGCGGAGTTAAGTTATGTTGGATTTATTAAAAAACATCCTCACGATGATTATTCTATAATTAGAATTGCATTTAGTGGAATGGGAGATATCGAAACAAATGATACTAATGTTTATACAATGGTGAAATTTGCATGTGATATTGGTAAAAATATTTACAGTAATATCAAAGAATACTTTTAATTAAAAAAAAGCACTATTAAATAATATTTTTAAAAGATATTATTTAATTTTTTATTGTTGTGATATCCTGTCATAAAAATACTTGTAACTATCATATGCTTTCGTTATTATAGATTTTGGTAGTGGAGGTATAAAATCATTATATGGATCGCATTGTTGTTTGACCCAATCTCTTACACAATCTTTATCTAATTTTTCAGGTTCTAATCCAGAATCAAATCTACTTTTATAACTTTTTTCTATCCAATATCTACTACTATCACAAGTATGCAGTTCATCTATTAAAATAATATTATTATCTTCATCTCTACCGAATTCATATTTTGTATCTACCAAAATAAATCCCGCTTTACTTGCTATTTTTTGACCAAATTCAAA
>MDSV01006642.1_pt1 | contig 15551 bp, 6 predicted proteins | sample 810851 | NCBI WGS metagenome assembly MDSV01 (sample SAMN05326640, study PRJNA326480) | marine metagenome | isolation source: seawater | place: Atlantic Ocean: North East | collected 2012
AAATATAATGAATGGAAGAATACGAATTTAATATACGACGCGACATGGTTCCTGGACGGTGTGCTAGAAGAATTTATTCAGAGGGCAAAGAATATGAAAGGATTCGAGAACTCTGTACGCAGTGCGGAAAAAGGGAGGGCACTTGGACTTGGTGTCCTTGGGTGGCACAGCCTGCTCCAAAAAAATGGAATAGCTTTCGAAAGTTTATTAGCTCAATTCAAAACGCGAGAAATATTTTCAAAGTTAAAAATAGAAACTGAAAGAGCTTCACGAAGTTTAGCTGAAATATACGGAGAGCCTTTATGGTGTGTTGGAACAGGAATGCGTAATACACATTTAAGAGCTATTGCACCAACGGTATCTAATAGTAAATTAGCGGGTAATTTATCACCAGGAATTGAACCATGGGCTGCTAATGTTTTTACTGATCAATCAGCAAAAGGCACATTTATAAGAAAAAACGATGAGCTCAAAAAAGTATTAAAAAAAATAGGTATAGATAATAAAGAAACGTGGGATAAAATACTTAAAGATGGAGGATCTGTTCAAGACTTAAAAGAATTAAATAAATGGTATTATGACCATTTAGGTAGACTAACAGAAACAGCAGAAGAAAATGAACCGGTTAAAAATGTATTTAAAACATTTAAAGAAATTAATCAATTAGAACTTGTTAGACAAGCAGGTATTAGACAAGACTATATAGATCAATCGGTAAGCTTAAATTTAGCTTTTCCTTCTGAAGCCGAACCAAGATGGATTAATACAGTACATTTTGAAGCATGGAAAAGAGGAATCAAAACATTATATTATACAAGAACAGAATCTGTATTACGTGGTGATATAGCAGCTAATGCTATGGACCCAGATTGTGTATCATGTGACGGATAAAAAAAATAAGGGATAACCAAATTAACGGCTATCCCTTTTTTTTATGCTTTATTTCTATTCTCGTTTGTAAACGGTGGATATAAATATTTATTAAGTTGTGAATTGTCATTTGAATCAGAAACAGCTTGATAATTTTGTTTAGCCGTAGCAACTAATGCATCTGTTGAAGTTTGTTTTTTTTCTTCTAATGCATTTTGGATAGCTGTTGATCCTAATGGATTTTTTCTTTGATATTGTTCTGTATTTTTCATGCAGATTTTGATTTATAATTATTAGCAAATTTTTCCCATGGTAATGAATGATCCCCTTCCTGTTTCCAAGATCCGTTGTGTGCAATCATTCCATTTTTTCTTTCAAATTTTTTCTTACCATAATAAATAAAGTCGTCGTCGTAATCTAATTTACCTGAATCAATTTCTTTTTTGTGTCTTAGCTCATGTGCTATAACTTCTTTTTTCTTTTTTTCAGATAACCCATCAGCAATATCAATAGTGCCATCTTTATTAGCTTGGCCTAAAGTGCCTTCTGGTAGTGATGCTTTAATAGGTGTTTTAGACTTATCAATTTTATCAATAGTTTTTTGTAATGATTTTATTTTTTTAATTTCTTCCTTTTTTCTTTTATTAATAATATTAATTTCATCTCTTTTTCTAGCTTGAATCCCAAGCTCCCATTCACCCCAGCCCATTAATAATGCAATTTGTTGCCAAAGCTTAGTTTCTTCATCTGTAGCAGTTTTAAGATTATTAAGTTTTTTAATAACTCTATCTGCTGGCACATTACCTAAAGCTGAAATCGTTTTAGCTGCTGCTTCTAAAGCAGGATTATCAATAGCAAATCCGCGTTCACGCATTTTTTCTAATTCTTGTCTATAAGTAAACTTTCTTCCAACATCTTGAAGCTTTTTAAATTTAGAATCAATAGGTGGTGAAAGAGTAAATATTTTATCAGCAACTCTTTCATAATCTGTTCTAGATTTTTCAGATTGTCTTTTAATTTCTAATGCCATATTTTTAAACATAGCTATAAACGCACCACCAACTCCAGAACCTCTTAAAAACATATCAGCTGTGCTATTAGCAATATTAAATGCACTATTAGATTTTTGTTCTTCTCTAAACTTAGATTCATTTTTTCCTAAGTCTTCATCGTCATCGGTAAACATTAAACCAAACATTGCTTGTTGAAGGCCTGTAAATATAACATTTTGAGCAAATCCATAATATACAATCTTAGATATATTAGTTTTCCAATCGCCTCGCTTGTTTACGAGGTCCTGAAGAGCTCTTTTTGTTAATCTAGTATATTGTATTGGTGTGTTTGCAAAAGCCAATATAAGACGACCTAATGAGCTTGCTTGTTCTGAGCTAATTTTAGATGGATCTGAAGATTGCTGTGACTCATTGGCTAAATTTCTAAAATCTTGGAATGCTTGAGTTTCTGCATCAGCTTTACTCATTCCTTCTTTCATTAAAGATTTAATTCTATTTCTATAAAAAGTAGCACCACCGGACGCTATAGCAAAACTATCTGCTGTTTGTGTTGGTAAAAATCCTTTCTTTAGAATATAAGATAAAGCCGCTCTTACTTTATTAGTAGAAGCCGCTGCTGATGCAGCAATTTCGTCTGCATTAACATCTGTTTTTAAGCCTGAACGCCTTTGTTTTAAAAAATCTGAATTCCACAGTGTTGAAAAATCATTCCAATATTGTTTTTGATTTGCAAAAGCTGCCGCTGCTCTAGCAGGGTTATTGTCTGACCAATTTACAAAATTAATAGTTGAAATAGTTTGCAATAAAGCAGAACGCATATTAAAAAACATAATAGTACCTACAGAATCATTTACCCAGTTTAACCAAAGATTTGTTTGTTGATTAGCACCGTCTGGTCTATTTCTTCCCGATTTCATTCTATATAATGAATCTTCTAAAGCTTCAACATAGCCATTCCCAAATTGTGCTTTTAATTTAAGCATGTTATTTGGAGTATAAATAGCATCAACAGCCTCTTGCCAAGGCTGTAAATATTGTGCCCTAGTTTCAGTATTTACATAATTTACCAAATCTGTAGTAATAGTTCCAGAACCCCAATTTCTGGTTGGGGAAGGGTAACCATTAGGACTTAAACCTTGTAATTCATTAGCAAACTTTTTTAATTCAGGTTTACTATTTACATACTTAACTAAAGATCTTACATCTTTTTTAGATAAATCTTTAGAATCAGGTAAAACATCTTGTTTATTCCATAAATACACTCTTACAGCATCTTGATTAGTAAAATCACTAATTGCTTCTTTATTTAAATTATTAGGAGTGTTTTTAATTTTCTTTTGTATTTCTTTCCATTCAAGCATAGCCGCTTCTTTGGCTGTTTCAAACGCAGTCATTCCTTCATTATAAGGAATCATTACATTATCTTTCCACCATTGCAAATCTTTTTCTCCTTGTTTTCCTTTTGCAAGTGTTGCATAAACTAACCCAAGATAATCTTCATTTGAATAAGGTACAAAAGGTTTCCAACCACGATTAGCCTTTTTGCCTAATCTATTTGCTCGCTGTATAGAATAAGTAGCTCTTGCTGGAATTCCTTTATTCCTTTCAATCATTTTATTAAACTCTCTACTTAAAGGCCTTGAAGCTAAAACATTTTGCTGGTTACCTTCTAATAATACTTCTTGATCACTTAAATTTAATTGATCTTTTACAGCATCATATCTAGCGGTCCAACTATCATTAAATAAATTCCAACCAGTTGGCATAGTGTGTTTAGCTAAGTTTGCGGCATCTAACGTAGTTTTTTCAAAACCAACTTGTTTATAATTTCTTTTTAAAGCAGTTATTACTTCTTCAAAAGTTTTACCTTTAAACCTAGAAGGCTTAAATAAAGCATCCAATATAACTTGTGCAGCATATTTTACAGGTACAGCATGCTCCCAAGTTATTGGCCCTTTTGCATTTGGATCATAAGAATATATTTGGGCACCTACGCTTAACCAAGAATTCCTTTCTTCACCAGCAATCTGCAGCATATGAGAAATAGTTGTTTCATATTTCCCATTGTCAACTTTAGCCATTTTACTCAAAAAATTAATTGTGTCATCAAATAATATTAGCTTTTGGTTATTAAATTTAGCAACCCTTTGCTTAATTGTTTCACCAGCTTTTTTATTTTTTTCTTTAATTGCTTTAATAGAACCTCCAATAGCTTGAGTTGCTTTTGTTTTAGAAAAATCTTTTGATTGCTTACCAAAATTATCTTTAGAAATAATTCCTGTCATTGCTGATCTGAATCCTGGATAAAAAAGTTTATTTCCATCAGAAAACATACTAACATTAAACAGTCCCGGTTTGTATTCAGGACTTTTAGTCATTTCTATAATGTCTTTTGCAAATTTTTTTGTACCTGTTTTGGTTTTAATATTATATAATGGCTTACTTGCTAATACAATACCAGTCTCATCTTGAAATTCATCAGCAAGTTTAGGGTCAGAAGCTTTTAAATCTTTTACAGACTCTTTCATAATTATAGAAGATATAACATCTGTTAAAGCCCTATTTCTTCTATCTGATCTAGTATTGCTTTTTACATTAGGATCATTAAAATATCCTGTTACAGAATCTTTAGTAATATTGCCATCTTTCCAACCTTGTAATAGCTTTTTAGTTTTAGCATCACGTATTTTATTAATATTTTTGTCTTTAACAAAAGCTTCCGCTACAGCTTTGTAATTATTAGATATATAATCATTTGCAGCGTCTACACCTAAGTTTCTAATTAAACTTTTTATTTCTTTACCAGCCGCTCTGTTCATTACTTGAGTAAGAGCTTTATCACGGATAGTGGTTTTTTGTTTTAAAGTAGCTTTAGGATTTTTAAGAATATCGCTTTTTGCTTTAGCTGCTGCTAATTGCGCGGCTTCTTTACCCGCTTCTTGCATGGATTTAGGAAGAGCTAATACTGTAGTTTTTGGTTTTTCTATTGTTACTTCAGGTGTTGTTTCAGCTTCTATTTCTACGCTTTCAGGTGCGTCTATTTTAGTAGCTCCTGTAGTTTTTTGAGAACCAATTCTTTTTTCTGCAATTCTTTTAGCTCTTTGTCGTCCTATGTCGCCTAACCAACCCCCTAAAGATTTTCCTTCTTTATTATTAGGATCATAGTCTTTAGCAATTTCTACCAAACTATTTTTACCTCCAATAGCTTTGGGATCACCAAAAGCAATGTCCATTGCAAAATCTCCTTGTGTATAACCAACTTCACCTTGATAATTTCTAAATATTTCTGAAGCTATTTTTTGTGCTAATGGTTCATAAGCATAAGCTATTTGTGTAGCAAGATCCTGAGGCATTTCTCCTGCTTTAACATCTTTAACTCGAGTGTTTATTTCTTCTATAGTTAAAGGTTTAGACGCAAGAGTAGGTTTTTCTGTTTTAATAATTTCTGTAACTTCGCTAGCAGGAACAATTTTAGTGTCTTTATCAAAATTATTATATCTTTTAATAAACTCTAAAGTATTAGCACCGTTATTAAGATCTCCAATGTTTAACTCATCAGGAGCCACCGTATTAATAGCACCACTAAATAAATTACCTATTTTTCTTAATATGCTAACATCTTCTAATGCAATATTACCAATCTCTATCGCAGCCATTGAGTCTGAAAGAGCAGTAAAAAATTCCTGTGCTAAGGCAGTCCTGCCCCCTTTTCCTTTTCCAGTTCCAGCATATCCCTTAAGCCTATCTTTTACTTGCTCATAAGCTTTTTTCATTTTAGGATCAGTACTATTTTCAAGCTCAGCTATTGTGGATTTTCTTAATTTATCTAGTTCAGTATATGAAATGCCATCCATTAAAAAATGTCCAACTTCATGAGCTACCGCGTTACCTGCAGCAAGATCTCTATTGCTCCCTAAAATATTTTCTTTAACATTTTCTTTAACAACATAAGCGTTATTACCAATTATTATTGCATTGTTAAATAGGCCAGTTTTTTGATCTCCTTTTAGTAAACCTATAACATTACCGTCTGAAAGCTTGCCTTCTCCATGATTTTTTATAATATCTTTTCTAGCTTGCTCACGAGTATTGTATTCTTTTATAGATTTATCTTTTAAATTACCTTCATTTGACTCATTAACTTTTTTTATAAGGGCTTTATTTGTTTCTCCTGTTACTTGTCCTACTCTTGCTAAAACGGTTATATCACTTAATCTTTTTTGTTCTGCTAATAATTCTTTTTGTTTAGCTAATAAATCAGGGTTAACAGTTCCTTCTGCTTGATTTATTTGATTTATTTGATTTTCAATTTGAATTAATTCTTTTTGAACAGGCACAGCTTGCGCTATAGCATCATATACTTCGGCTGCTGCTTCTCCTTTTAAGTCTTTAAATTTTGTATTTTTTATATAAGCATTAGCGGCGGTTAAATTATCAAATTCTTTTTCTAAATTATTATTTAATTTATCTAATTCTATTTGTTTTTGTTCAGGCGATAAATTTAAATTATTAACATCTTGTACCCCTTTATTATATTCTTCTTCAGCGGCTTGTTGTCGTATAACTAATCCTTCTGGATTTGTTCTAAAAAGATTTAATGTGCTAGTTGTTATTTTACCTGCTCCAACAAAAGGGCCTGTAGCAATAGCAGCCTGGCCACCAGCTTCTAAATATTGTTTTACAGCATCAGGGGACGTTAATTTATTTATTACATCTTCTCCTGTTGCTGAAGCTACTCCAGCTAAAGAAACAGCTTCTTGACCAACTTCTGTTCCTGATTCAAAAATAGTTGCTTTTCCTAAATTTGCAACTGCAGGCTTTAAGTATTTTGAGCTAGCAGTATCATATCGGCCTCTTAATATTGCTTTTAAAAAACCTTTAGGCATAGCTTTTGTACCGGCTCCTAATGCAACAAAATTACCAACTAAATCTAAACCTGCATTTGCTATACCAACATTTAACGCTGTATCTAAATACTCTTCACCTTTATTTAATTCTTCAATTAAAGCTTCTCTTTTTTCTTCACCACTAAGAGCATTAAAATCTTGTATGCTAATGTTTAAATTTTCTGCTGCTTTTTGAGATAAAATTTCGTCTAATGCTCCGCCCGCTTCTTGTATTAAAGTGCTTCCACCAAATGTAGCAATAGCTCCTAGCATTTGTACTGATTGAGTACCTAAAATTTTACCAAAATCATCCAATGTTAATCCATCCTCATCAAATAACTCGGGTTGATCAAAATTAGCAATATCTTTTTGGTATTGTTCACTTCTAATAAGAGCTTCTGAGGTGTCTTCTAAGCGCTCCTTTATTAAATTTTCTTTTTGAGCAATTGCCTCATCAACATTATTATATATCCGTGTACCTCCACCGGGATTTACATATTGAATTCTACCATCTTGGGTAGTAGAAAATTTACCTTCTTTAAGTTCTTTTATTTCTTCATTTATTTTTTTAATTCCTCTCCCAGCCGCTAATACCCTAAAATCTTGATAAGCTTTTGGTATGGTAGCTAAAGCTGTTTCATAAAATCCTTCTCCAAAAGTGCCAAGTCCTGAATATTTTTTATCTAATCTAAAATCAATTTCTTTTTGTACTGCGCTTTGTGCCTCGTCATTTATTTTATTTATTATATTATTATATGTAGTGCTTTTAGATGCAGCATCAGAAATTAAACTTTGCCTAAATGCAGAGTTTTCTTTATTAGCAGAGGCTACTGCATTAATATAATCATTATTATTTTTTAAAGAATTATTTACTTTTTTTGAAATTTCAATTTGAAGTTTTTTTGCAATGTCATTTTGTCTTTTTAAAAATTGTGGGGATTTTGTATCTACATTGGGTGCTAAATATAAAGTGCCATTTTGTATAACATAAGGAATCCCACTTTGTTTAATAAGTTTTTGTTTTAATTGCTGTATATCAGATCCATTAGCTATTGAATCATATGTTTCTTGCTTAAAATCAATTAAATTTCCATATATTCTTTCTTCTGTATTTTGAATTAAATCTTTGTTATTTTCAAATACTAAATTTGGAAAATTATTAAGAAATGTATTATTATCAACAATACCTTTTGCAATATCAGGTAATTTATTTTTAAGATCTTCTTCTTTTTGTAATGCTTCTTCATCAATATTACCCTCTAAAGCATTAAATAAAAGTTTATTAATTGTTCTTGATATAGGGTTTTTATATATAGAATTAATTAATTGTGTTCCAAGCTCTTTTCTTGTTAAATTACGAGGACCAATACCGTCTAAAAATTGCTGTTCAATTCCAGACAAATCTTCGTCTTGAAGTGTTTTTTCAGCAATTAATCTTTCTTTCTCAACTTGTTCACGATCTCGTTGTTGAGAAGGCGGAGCTTGCCCCATCATTCTTTGTCTTGAAACGCCTGTTACCGGTTCTCTTTCACCGGCTGTTACAGTAACTTCTTCAAGATCTATTTGAGGAGCAACAGGATCTTTTTTTCTTCGACGTATTGCTTCAACACTATTATCAGGAGGTAATCTTAATTCTTCTCTTTTTGTATCTTGTTCAAATTGGTCAGGAACAGATGGAGAACTTTGAATCCATTTTTTAAATTCCTCTTCAGGATCTGGATCAATTTGCTTTAATGGGCTTTTTGTATTTTTTAATTCTTTTACTTTTTTAAAAGCTTTTATAACCATTGCAATATTTGACTCTGGCTCGTTAGCCGCTATCATATTATTTACAATTGTTTCTAAAGTCATGCAGAGTATTTTTTAATTAATTCAAGTGCTTTATTATTTTTTTTAACTTTCTTTAAAGGTGATATTTCTGGCTCTGGTACAAAAGCTTGCATTATGCCTATATCTTCAATTCCTTTAGAAGGATCATTCATAGCTACTGCATCTGTTTGTAACGTACCTCCCCCGGGAGTAGATTGTGTAACATCATCTGAAGCTAATTGTACTTGTTTGTTTGCTGCTATTTGTGAAGCTTGATTTGAAACTTGAGCTGCTAACGTGTCTGGATGAGGTCTTCTTTGTCTTTGGTATTTATTACTTATATAATCATTTAAGCTTTGGAATACTTTAGCATGACCAGCATTTTCCCATTCATGGTCACCATCATTAAAATTAAGATGTTCCATCAAATTTTTAATTTCTTGATTTGATAAATTCATATGATCACCTAAATAAGATCTGATACCCCTAGGCCCAACTTCTTCTAAAGCATCTTGCGAAAATTCTATTATATCTTGTTTATGTTCACTAATATCGCCTGTGTCTAATATTTTTCTTCCAGTTTCATCAATTTTTATTTGAGGTTGGCCATTAGCATCTAATCCTAATGATTTAGCTACAGGATCAAGTAATAAATTAATTGGTGCAATTTTAGTAACTGGTCCAGGAATATTAATTGCGTCATATATATTAACATCAAATTCACCTGTTAAAGGATTATTTGCTTTACCTGTTAACATAACACGATTATTATCGTCTAAATCCAAATTAACTTCACCTTTATTTAAAGCCATAAGCACAGCTTCATCATTTTGATCCATACCATATGATAATGTTCCGTTTTTTAAAGCTTCATTATAAGCTCGCATATTAGTATTGATGTTGGCTTTAAATTGTTTTAAATTACCTACCATTTGTTGAATATTAGCCATTTGAGCAGCATATTTGGCATTTGTAATATCGCCTTTTTTCTTTTTATTAGTTAAATCACTTGCTTTTTCAACAATAGCTCTAGCAACACCTTGTACTTCAGCATCAAAAATACCTGTTGGATTTGGGTATTCTTGATTTAATCTTTGTTCAGAGGTTTTTTTGAATTGTCTGTCAAATTCAATATTTCTAGCATCTTTGATAATTTTTTGTTCAGGATTATTTTTTTGAGCCGCTAATCCAGGATTATAATCTTTCATGTGTTATTATTATTATTTTAACCGAAAATATTTCTTTTAGACATCTTACCTAAATCTATAACAGCTTGATTTTCTGCCGCTACAGCATCTTGCTCACTTAAAGCATTTGTAGAAATATCAAGTAAATTAGCTTGTATATTATAAGCCCCTCTTTCAGCATCAGTTGCACCTGCTGCTTTAGCTAAATCCATAGCTGCTGTACTTTTAGCATCTTGTGATAAAGCTGCATTTGTTGCTGTAGCATTTTGAGCATTTACATTAGCTCTGTTTTGAAAATCAGCTAATGATTGTGCATTAGATGCAGAAGCATTAAATTGTGACATATTATTCTGTGCTCCAAAATCAGCTAAGGCAAATTGATTTGCTGATTCAGCACCAAATCTAGCAGCCTGATTAGCCGCTTGCGCATTAAACATATTAGCTTGCTGTCTAGCACTTTGGTTAAATTGTTGTTGTCCTAAATCAAATTGAGATGCTAAATTACCTTGAGCTAATAAATCTCTTTGTAATCCTTGTTCGCCTTGAGCTCTTAACTTTTCATTTTCTATTACTTGCCTGTCTATATCTGCTTGAATTCCTGCTTTTGATTTTGAAGCGGCAGCAGCTAAAGCTGTAGCACCGCCACCACCAGTTTGGGCAATTAAATTTTGTGAAGCAGCTAATGCTTGATCTGCTTCGTTTGCGGCAAATTCAGCGCCGGCAGTTGAAACCTGTAGGTTATTAAATACATTACTAAGACCTGTATCTTGACCTCTAGCTAATCCAGCCACATCAGTAGTAAAACCTTGTGCTTGTGTTAATTGATCTGCATAACCTCGTGCTGGTCCTAAATTAGCAACTTGACCAGTAGCTAATTGACCCATTTCAGTTGCTTGAACACCTTGTACTTTATCTGCATAGCCCTGATAGCCTAAATCTTTGTAAAAATCTGTAGATTGCATTCCTTTTAGTGCAGCTAAATCAGAATCATATTGATCTTGTGCTGCAGTTTGTTTAGCTAAAATATCACCTTGATTTTCTATAGCAATTGCGGCTGCTTGTCTATTTCTTCTTTTCTTTCCTCCCATTTATAATTTTTTTATGAGTTCATATGAAGGTTTATCCCATTTTTCATAACCAGCTTTTAAATAATAATCTAACATATACCCTTCCTGGGCCCAGCCAAAAGAATATTTAAAGCCTAAATCTTTTGCAAAATTAGTTACAAAATTAACTAAAAGTTGTATTGCTTTTTTTCTATCAGAATCTCTATAATCAGGATCAGATATTGCTGCTGTAGGCAATGCACAATGTGAATTAGTTAAATTTAACCACATTGCTGCTATTGGGTGTTTATCTTTACATACCATAAACCCCCCTAAGCCTGCTCTTTTTTCTTCATATTCTCCTACTTGAAAAGATCCTGGCATTATATCTTTAAAACTTTCCGTGTGAATCCACGGTTCCTGATCATATCCTTCCCACCATTTTGGCAAAAATTCCCAATCTGATGTTATTAATTTTCGTACTTGTAACATAAAATTTAATTTAATTTGATGAATAAACTGATTCTGTATTTACAGCAAATAATTCTTTTTTAGTTGTAGCATCTGCTGCGGGCAATACAAATTTAATTTTTACAAAAGCCCCTTTAATTCCTGACACTAATTTAGTAGAATCTTGGATAACAACACCGCCTGAAACCTTATAAGTGTTTTCTTGTGAAACAACAGGAGCAAAATATTTACCTTCTTTGTTTTGAAATGGAAAATCTATTAATGTACTCATATTATTAAGCTTGTGTTATTGTTATTGTTTGATTTGATAATGCAGGGGTTATTCTTGTATTAGTAGAAGCAATTATAGCATCTACAGTTCTACTTGACCCTGTATTGTTAGCATCAGCACTTATTGTAAAAGTAGCTCCAGGTTCAACAATAGCTGTTCCATTGTTTCCATTAAATTTAATCCAACTTGTACCAAAACCACCGTTATCAGAAGGAGTTACAGAAATTTGAACGTTCCATGTATTAGCAATAGTAATTGCTGTTCCAGCTTGAACTAAATTTTGTGTGGCTGGTATAGAGCCCAGCGTTGCTGTAGCCGGCGTATAAGTGCCCAGTGTTGCTGTAGCAGTTGTATTTGTGGTTAAATTTGGTAATTGTATAGTGAAAGTTAAAATTCCATCTAAATTACTTAATACCGGAGTTATAGTTGCACCACCCACATTATAAGCTACAGTTTGAGAAGATGTAGTTAATACCTCTGTAACTGCACATGTATACACAATTGTAGCTAGTCTCAAATTTGCATTATCAAAAGGTGAAATATAATATGCTGTTCCTATTGCCGTTCCCGCTGGAGTATTTAAAACACCGGGCCCAGCAATTGCAGCCCATGTTAATGTTGGTTTCAAAGTTGCTGAACCTGTAACTGTTATAATACCAGCGGTTGCTGATGTTGGAACTACTATTGGAATTGAATAGTTAACATTATCTCCGTTTTGAGTTGCTGTTGGTGAGCCTACACTTGTGCTAGCTGGCATTCCACTAGTATTAATTACAACGTTAGTATTATCAACATAGTAATTAGAAAAAGCAGATGCTGTAAATTGTACATTATTATTACCAGCACTATTAAATACTTGAGAAGCAGGTGTTATTGCTGCATTTGAAATAGTATCTATAGTGTTTACTGTTAATAAAGCTACTGTAAATGCTAATTCAGCACCAGTACCTCCTATGTTTAATGTTTGTATAGAGTTACTGGAACCAACAACATGAGACACTTGAAAAACTAACTGCCCATTTGTTATAGCTGAAGGATTAGTAACCGTTAATGTACTACCTGCTGCTTGAGTTAAAGTTACATCAGAAGTATTAGAAAATTTAAACTGTGAATTTAATGGTGAAACAAATATAGCCCAAAAAATTTGCTCTCCCTGTTTATTAATACTAGTATTAGCGCCATTAAATATAGAGTTGGGCGCCGATCCACTTAATTGCAAAGTAGTATCAAAGGTTGTAGCTGGCACTGGAATTGTTCCAATATTAGAAATATCTGTTTCTAAATAAGATAATTTCCACCCGCTATTACCTTCATACGCTAAAGTATTAAATTGTTTAACTAACGAAGGAGCATCATTAAAAATTGGTATAACATATGACTCTTGTGTTCCTGTATTATAAAAATTATTTCTTGTAACATTAGGGCTGTGATGTTGCCAAAGACTACCTGACCCAAATGTATAATATGAATTATTTAATGAAAGACCTCCTTCTTGTTTAAATCCTCTAAATGAAGTCCACCCATTAGATCTATCATCAAAGCAAATAGTTAAATAATTACTTGAAGCCGTACCTACATTTGTGTCTTGATTACCATCAAAACCTAAACCAACCATTGTTAATTCATAAAGTCTACTGTATTCATCAAAAGACCCAATCACATCAGTTGAAGCTTGCAATGCATCTCTAAAAAAATCACCTAGTCCAATACTAGATATTTCTTGTATCTGTCCTCTTACTAATCTTAAAACAACTCCTCTATTAGTATCAGTAAAATATTGAGAAAATCCGTATGTTGCAAATGATTTTGGATTTTTAGCTATTCCAAATTGTCCAGGCACTGGTGCTATAGTACCTAAAAATTGAGTATTACTTGTTACAGGCACCGCTCCTCCTTCTGCAGAATAAATAAAATCTTTGTCAATAGGTGATCTAGATACTTTATCTTCTTGAAAAATTAAAATAGCAGTATCATCTGTAAATAATTTTTGTATTGATCCGTCTTGAGGATCTAGAGATGTAGTTAATCCACCTTCAGCTTCATTAAATTGATTTATATAATTAATTCCAGTTCTAGAATTTAATAAACCACTAGAATGTATTAATGTATTATTTCTTCTTTCTTCAGTAAAATTTTCTTGAACAACATAAGCTCTAACTCCTACGTCAAAAAATGGTTCATTAAAACCAGCGCGTATTCTATTTATTTCAATATGATCATTTCCAGTTCCTCCTGGATCAAATGTTAATAATATACAATTAAAAAAATCAATATCAATTGCAGTAGCTGGTATTTCTGAAATTAACCCGCCTGTAGATGTTTCATAAAATATATCTAATTCTGAACTAACAGGTTCAGTTTCAAATACACACAATCCACTCGTAACTGAAGCACCTGAATTATCTAATGTTGTTACAAGTGCATCTCCCGAAGGATTTGCAATTGATTGAACTTTAGTTAAATTAGCCTGTGGTGAAGTGTATACATTACCTCCATTTAAATATTTAGGGTATACAGACACATCACATGGGGAAATTGTAGCTGAAGTACTAGGAGGTATAACAGCATCTTGGTCTCTAGGAACTTTATTTATGCTATCTCCTAAACGTTCAACGTTGTTAGCCCCTGTGATTGTAGAAATCCAATTATAATATTCTTGCTCTCTTTGTTTTACAACCACTCTATATGAGTATGCCCAATCAGGTATTTGTGTAGTATCTGTAAACGTTATTCTTAATGCATTAAATGCTGTAGTTGCAGCTGCATTTCCATATCCTGGGTCAATAAATACTGTATCTGTACCAGCACTAGATAAAATTACAGGCGATTGCCTTCCAAATTTATCAGCTAATACAATTCCTACCTGATATGTTCTTCTTGATTTAACAGATTGATTTTCTAAAACACCGTTTCTTGCTGAAGTTTCTCCTGTTCTTGCAACCGAAAAAGAAATTTGAGGTAAATCAAAATTTTGTAAAAAATTACCATAGACTAATCTTCCGCCTGCTACGTCTTGAGCTTTTGCTTTTAAAGGAACAGCATCATAAACTCTAGTTAATTGATCAGGAGGTAAAGTTCTAAATGGGTCTGTTGAAGAATATGTAAAGTTAACAAACGGCTCTGTAGTTACTTCTTTATCATTGACCACATACATAGCTCCTGCAGTTCCGGATTCTTTATAAATTAATTCTACACTTGTAATTCCATATCCAGTTGGTGTTGGAATTTGTAATTTTAATTGATTAATTGCATTAGTAAAAGTTTCAATTTCTCCAAAATTTCCTAAAGAAGCATTAATAGTATCTGTTTCATTTAATCTTGAAAAACATACTGGAGTAAAAGGTGCTAAAGTACTATATTCACTATCTTCAAATTGCCATCTATATGAAAATCTAATTAATTTATCCTGCATAAATGTAGAAGTAATTGTAGATTCTTTAGTTGCTTCTACTATAGTTAAAGATTCATAAGGAGCAAATTTACAAACAGAAATTAAATTATCAATATCTGGAGCTGCTGTATAATACGATGTATTATTCCTAGCTGTAACCACATTAATTTTTCTAGGATAATTTCTATTATCAGTCCAAAATAAAAGATCATCCACAATGTTAATACCTGTAATAGGATAATCTTGATGTAAATTTAATTGAGTAGAAATTATTAATGTTGTAGTTTGTTTAGTTTTTTGATCATATTCAAAAAGCCCATGCTGACCTGTATTTGTTTCGTTATATATTGAATTATTAGTAACAAAAAAATATATTTTTTCAGTTTTGCTATCACTAACATAACCAATACATTCGCCATTTGTAATAGGGTTTTGTGCTACTAATTCATTACCTAATAAATTTTCAATTGAACCTACATCTGAAGCTTCTGATTGTCCTATATTAACATTAAAAGCTTCTCGGTAGTCACCCGGAGGTAGTATTCTATCATCTAAATCACGGTTCATTTTACCGCCATTAAATGTTCTTTTAATTTCTGGCATAGAA
>MDSV01108749.1_pt1 | contig 15550 bp, 12 predicted proteins | sample 810851 | NCBI WGS metagenome assembly MDSV01 (sample SAMN05326640, study PRJNA326480) | marine metagenome | isolation source: seawater | place: Atlantic Ocean: North East | collected 2012
CTAACAAAAGAACTTGTTCAGTTCATCAAAGACGGTGATACTGCAGTTCAGATAGTACCTATGATTAAAGAGTATTTAGAAATAAATGTAAAGAACGATGACCAACTCGTTAAGATGGCTGGTATCGTACAAAGACTTATTTCTGCGGAAGGTAAAGCAGGTTCAGAAGATGAATATGGTTTATCAGAGGAAGAAAAAACACAACTACTTTCAGGTATGGAAGATACCATAAAAGATTTACAAGTAGAATCAGATAAGATACAAAATAAAATAGAATCAGTAAAGGTAAATTAAATGAGTTATCGTGGCGAACCAATAATCACAGATACTACTATGGAAGTAGGTACTGGTATGCCAACATATAGTAAAATACGTGAGATGGTGCAGAATATGATTAAGTCATCTCATTTTGAATATCACGAAACTGAAGCTTTTGAAGTAAAAAAAATAAGTAAAGATGTATACGGTGGAGTTCTAGGTAAGTTTATAGTTGAACCTGACCAACCGATAAAGGGTGATGTTGTATTACCATTAATGCCACACATAACAAATATACCTGTAATAGGTGAACACGTGGTAGTAGTTGAATATAATGCACAACACTATTATACTTGTATTATAAATAGAAAAAATTCAAACAATGAAAATTCTATTCCAGGTGCAGCTGGTGGTTATGTAGAAAATACAAAGTATGGTGAAAAGTTTCAAAAGAAAGACATTAGACGAGTTGACGTAAATGAGGGTGAAATAGTTTATGAGGGTAGATTTGGTAATTCTATAAAACTTGGTTGTGACCCCAATAGTAACTCACCAATAATTAAAATACGAGCTGGACAGGCTAATCTCAGTACAGATGTTAAAAATAATCTTAATCTTTCTACTAAAGAAAGTATTGACAATGACCACTCTTCAATATACTTAACATCGGATGGTGTATCTAATATAAAGTTTGATGGACAGACAATTGGGGGTAAAAAAATACTAATAAAATCTGACGGTATATTTATTAAAGGGAATGATATTAGATTAGGTGGTGTGATTAAAGGTGATTTACAACCAGTGGTTAGGGGTAATGACTTGAAAGAATTACTTGACCCGATATTTACAGCTCAACAATCAGTAAATCAGGCTATGATAGCTAAAAATGTAGCTACAATATCTACATTGACAGCGACAGGAGGAGTTGCAGCTCAAAAACAAATTTTAGATTTGACGGAAGAAAATAAAACACTTACACAACAAAATGTAGACTTACAGAATGCAATAAATAATTCCACTTATTTAAGTGATAAAGTAAAAACAATATAGGAGTTACTATGACCAAAAAAGACCTTGTAAAAATAATAAGAGAAGTTGTACGTAGAGAAGTACAAAAAGAAGTTCAGAAGATATTTATAAAAGAGGATACTTCACCAACTTTAGAATCTATGGTATCTGAAACATTAACTTCAAAGAAAAAACCAAAAGTAGAAAAACATTTTACTAAAGATAAAACTATAAATTCAATATTAAATGAAACTACTGGGTTATCAAAATCAAATAGTAAAGAATACCCAACAATGGGTGGTGGTACATTTGATACAAGTCGTATGACTGAACTTATGGGTTATGGTAAACCTGAAGAGGTTAAACGAGATATGGTAGCGGCTGATTCATTTAAGAAAGCTGGTGTTGAAGCTGAAAACGTACCTGAACACGTAACAAACGCTTTAACAAGAGACTACTCTGACTTAATGAAAGCACTAAATAAGGATAAATAATGGCAAGTTCATTAGAAACTGATTTAAATCCCAACACTTATGTTGGATTATCTTTCCCATTGAGAGCTGGTAATAATCAAGATTTTGCTATGACCAAAAACTCATTACAACAATCAAGACATAATATAAAAAATTTATTATTAACTTACGTGGGTGAAAGAGTTGCACAACCTGAATTTGGTAGTAGACTACGAGAAATAATTTTTGAACAAATAGATGATGACCTACCAAGTAAAATAGAAGAAGAGGTTATTCGTGCGGTTGACACTTGGTTACCTTACATTAATATTGAAGAAGTAAATACACTTACAGATGACGGTGACAAAAATAAAATTTTTGTAGAAATAAAATTTTCTACTACTATAAACCCACAAACAACAGAATCAATAACATTAGATTCATCATACACGACTACTGTATAATAATCGGAGTTTTTAAATGCCACGTACAAGTATAAAAAAGAACGCAGTAAAACAAGTTAATTATCTTAACAAAGACTTTAGTGATTTTAGAGATAATTTAATTGAGTTTGCTAAAGTATATTTTCCAAACACATATAATGACTTTAATGAGTCATCACCTGGTATGATGTTTATTGAGATGGCAGCGTATGTAGGTGATGTTCTTTCTTATTACATAGATTCATCTTTTAGAGAATCACTCTTAGTTTATGCTGAAGAGAAAAGAAATATTTATAGTATAGCTCAATCATTTGGTTATAAACCACAAGTTACTTCACCTTCTACAACTGTATTAGATACTTTTCAAACTGTTCCAACTTTAAATGGTAATCCAGATTTAAGATATGCTCTTACAATAAAAAGTGGTACATCAATTACAGCTACTAGTAATGGTACTACCTTTAGAACAGTAGAGGATGTTAACTTTAATTTTTCAAGTTCTTTTAGTCCACGTGAAACTTCAATTTTTGAAAGTGATAGTGGAACAGTAACTAAATACTTATTAAAAAAACAAGTAAAAGTAGAAAGTGGAAATATCACAACTGAATTTTTTAGTTTCAATACAGCTGAAAAATATTCAGAAATTAAGTTATCAAACGATGATGTAATAGAAATTATATCTTGTGTAGATAGTGATGGTAATAGTTGGTACGAAGTTGATTCTTTAGCTAGAGATACTATTTTTGAAGACGCTGAAAACAACTCATTAAATTCACCTGATTCTGTTGATGACAGGGATACCGCTCCTTACTTACTAAAACTAAAAAAAGTTTCTCGTAGATTTACAACATTTATTAATGAAAATGACGAAACAGTTATACGATTTGGTGCTGGTATATCAAATAATCCTGATGAGGAAATAGTTCCTAATCCAGATTCAGTTGGTTCTAATTTACCAGGTAGTCCAAGTCAACTTACAAAAGCATTTGACCCAAGTAATTTTTTAATAACAAAAACATTTGGTTTAGCACCATCTAACACAACTCTTACAATTAAATATGCACACGGTGGTGGTATAGACGATAATGTAGTTTCTGAAGATATTACTAATGTAGGAAATATTTCATTTGAAATACAAGATAGTTTATTAGATGCTGCAACAGTAACAGATACTAAAAATTCTGTAGCGTTTACTAACCCAAATCCAGCTAGAGGTGGTTCTGCTGGACAAAGTGTTAGAGAAGTTCGTGAAAGTGCTTTAGCTTATTATCAAGCTCAACAACGAGCTGTGACAAAGGAAGATTATATTATTAGAGCGTACTCACTTCCTGCAAAATATGGTAATATTGCAAAAGTTCATTTAGTACAAGATGACCAGTTAAATAAATCTATAGGTACTGATGAGTTAGACCGAGTAGTAACTGAACAAGATGTTACCGATGGTAGAACAATAAAATCATTACAAGTTAGAACACCAAATCCTTTAGCTATGAATATGTATTCACTTGGATTTGATTCAGACAAAAAACTAACAAATTTAAATCAAACAACTAAAGATAACTTAAAAACATATTTATCACAATATAGATTAGTTACTGATGCTATTAATATTAAAGATGCTTATGTTATTAACATAGCTGTTGAATTTGCAATATTAACAAAAGTTGGATTTAATAAAAACGATGTTCTTCTTAGATGTGTCGCAAGTATACAAGACTTTTTTGATGTAGATAGATTTCAAATTGGTCAACCAATTATATTATCAGATATAGCTTATCAACTGTCTTTAGTAGATGGTGTAGCTTCAATTGTTCCACCAATTAATCAACCAGAAAATGAACGGTTACCAATTGTGATAAAAAACAAATTTGAAACTAAAGATGGTTACTCTGGTAATGTGTACGATATAAAAGGTGGAATGATAGAAGGTGTATTATATCCTGCACTAGACCCAAGTATTTTTGAAATTAAATATCCTAATACTGATATACAAGGTAAAGTTGTCGGTGATAGTACAGGTATAACGGAGTAAGTTAATGCATTATTTTATATTTTCAACTAAAGATACCACATTATATGAAGCTAGTTCAAGTTTAAACTCTGGTTTAGATGAGATATTAGAAGTTAGAAAAGACGTTAGTGACACTGGTGCTTTTGTAGACGCTTCACGAGCTCTAATTAAATTCGATTTAACTTATATTCAAAACTCAATAACTTCTGGTCTAATACCTGATTCTGGAAGTAAAGCCGCTAAATACTTTTTAAACTTATTTGATGCACATCCTACATCTTTAGCAACATCACAGAGTTTATACGTTTACCCAATAAGTCAATCTTGGATAATGGGTGATGGTCGTAGTTACGATGACCCTGTTACTACTGAGGGATGTAGTTGGGGATTTACAGACGGTTTAACTGATGGAACTTTATGGACACCAGAAGTAAGTTCTTCAGGTGGTACTTGGTATCAAAATTCTGCGAGTGGTTCATTAGATTTTGTATCACCATTTGGTACAACATCAAAAGATGAAGTACAGATTACGGTAGCTGGTGTTGAGTATAATTTTATAGCTACAGCCTCTGTAAATACACCAGACGATGTATCACCAACATTTTATTTAGCAACTGGTTCTAGTACAGCTACATTTGGTAGTAACTTAATTAGTGAAATAAATACAGCTGATATTGGTATTACTGCTTCGTTTAGTGGTACAACATCTTTACATCTAACAGCTTCAGCTGTAAATACAGCAGGACTTACAGATATATCAGTAGATACTGGTTCAGATGGTACTTATTCTGATGTAGTAACACTTGATGGTGGTGGAGCTACATATGAAGCTTCACAATCATTTACTCACAAATCAGAAGATGTAAGAATAGATGTAACTGATATAGTAAAAGCTTGGAATAGTGGTTCGATAAGTAATGAAGGATTTATGGTTAAAAGAAGAGGTAACGTTGGAAATACTGATACTAATTCTGATGAAGGTGGTTCAAGTAGATTAGGTAACTTTTCATTTTTCTCATCTGATACTCACACAAAATATCCACCAACACTAGAAGTTGTTTGGGATGATTCTTCTTGGAATATAGGTTCATTGTCTTCATTAAGTTCAACCGAATTAGAAGATAGTGTTGTCTATATGAAAGGATTAAGGCCTGAATATAAAGAAAAGTCTAAAGCTAAATTTAGAGTTGTTGGTAGAGAAAGATTTCCATCAAAAACATATTCAACTACTCCAGCTGGGTTGACAGTAAAAGCTTTTCCAAGTTCATCATTCTATTCTATTCTTGATGCTGAAACAAATGATGTCATTGTACCTTATGGTACTGGTTCAAAATTAAGTTGTGATTCTTCAGGTAACTATTTTAATTTAGATTTAAATGGATATCAACCAGAAAGATATTACAAAATTGAATATAGAATACAAAGTGGAAGTGGAACGACTGATGAGTTAGACCAATATTTTGATGAGGGATTTACATTTAAGGTATCACAGTAATGCCTTATACAACAGAAGAAAGAAACGAGTTAGGTTTTTATAGAAACTTTCAAGGTAATTTACGAAATGAATATTTAGAAAGATTAAAAACTTCTTTAGAAAATGATTTTAGAGATGAAAATAATGTTTTGTTTTCTTTTGAAAATATAATACCAGATGAAACATTAAAAATAGGTTTGGGTTTAGAAACAGTTGATACTAATAGTGATTTATATAAGAATTATATAGACGATAAACAATTAGATTTAGCTAAATCTACCATTCCAATACACGTGAAATATCCAATTTATGATAAATCAAGTTTATTAGAAGTTACTATTGATAGAAAAATATCAGAATTATCATCAAAGGAAGTTGCTGAAAAACTACCAAAAAATATATCTGAAGGTGATGTGGTTACAAATAAAGACCCTCGTAATTCAGTAAGATATTTAATTCAAGGAATGCAAAAGAAACAATTTCAAAATACTGGTACATTTTTTGGTAGAGGATATTTACTAAGTAATTTAAAAACTCTAAAACAAGAACAACTTGACGCTATACCAGATGGAGGCTTGATACGATAATGGAACAAACTTTAGATACAAAAGATATACAGGTCTTAGATACTGGAAAAGTTTTTTCAATATCTTCACAAGATAGTAATTACGCATATTTAGGTGGTGATTTTTCTACCAATCCAAATGATTATGTTGAGATTTTAATATACGATACTAATAATAATTTTTTAGAAAGTTCTACAGTAGATGAGTCGGATTATAAATCTAATCCAGAAACAGGTTTAAAAATAAATACTGGCACTGTTTTAAGAAAATTAGGATACGATAGAGGCCGTTATGTTGTAAAATATAATTTTTTTAGAAGAGCCGCTGGTTCAAATGAAACAGTATTAGTTAATACCGATGGTACGATTTATACTGGAGAACCAATTATTAATTCAGATGGAACTATTAGTGATACAAATAATAATAAGTTATTAGTAAAAGAAAACAAATATTACGTTCACGAAATTTCAGACTCTCGTTCAGAATTAAGATTAGCACCTGAAAAAATAAATGATGTTAAATATAACGATGATTTTTTGAAAGTTCAAACGGAACGAAATTATATAAAAATAGAAAATGGTGTTAGGTTTGTTGCAGTTAATTCTGAAAAAATTGAAGATTCAGTAGTATTACAAACTCCTCCAAATCAAGAAGTGTCTAAAGATATTATCGGTGGAATACTTTCAATTAACAACGCTTTTGTTGAAAAAATTATACCACCCCCAGGTTCAGAAGAAGACACAGGTGTTGGAAAAGATGGAGAAACTGATGACCAATCTGGTAGAGTTGATGCAAGATTTTATATAAAAGACCTTTCTAGTGCGTATCCACGAAGTGAAAATCAAGATTTATATTTTACTAGAATGTACGATGGGTTTAAAGGTGTGACCACTATACAAGAACTTGAAAATAAATACGGTACAGGTACTGGAGCTGATGGAAAAGGGTTTACTATAGAAGATGAAAGTTTAGAACTTGAAGGTATTAGAAATTTAGATGATGAGAAATGGCGTCCATTTGAACTTGTACACAAATCTGGTAGAAATAATTTAATTACATTAAAAAGTATTACTACACGACCATTAAATTTAGAAGCTCATTATAGATGGGAACTTAGTGGATATGATAGAGATGGTAATAGTTATGAAAGAATTGTCGCAGGAGAAGCTGGTAATAGTGATGTTCAATGGACAACTCCATTTGGTGGTAACAGTAGAGTTATTGAAGGTGTAGGTGTAGACGAAGCTTCTTTTGCAATAACAAGTGGTGATTGTCACGTTGGTGTTAGACTTACAGTAACAGTTCAGGATGTTGCACCAAGTACAATAATTTATCCAGTAGTGTTTGAAACTGATGAGGATAGATAATGGCTAATTTTTTAAATATAGGTGATGGTTTTAGTGGAGGTACTCCCCCTACCGCTAGATTAACTGATGACGTTTCCATAATTGTTAACGAAAGCGTAATACTTGACTTTAATGGTAGTCAAACAGAAGCAGACGTTTTTTTATCAATAGTATTTGACAACGATAGTACTGAAAGAAAAATATCTGTTTTTACAGGAGACGAATTTAACCCAAATCCACAATTCAAATTTAGTGATTTATTTGGGTCGGGTAAAGAGTGGGTTGGCGGATACACAATTATACTAGAATCAGATATTGAAGGTGGAGGACTTGACCAAGTTGCTGGTTCTACTCCACTACGAGTTAATCTTAAAGCTGTAGATGATGAAAATCAGTATGAACTTATACCATACGTAGCTCAAATAACAAATGTTAAAGGTAACAAAATTACTGTAAATCAATCTTGGTCAAGTTTTTCTCAAAAAGTAAATCCAGCTACAAATTTTATTTATCCAAAAGGTGAAGTTTCTAGTCCTACAACACTTTTTACAAACGTTGATGTCATACATAAAATAGGTGACATTAGAGATTTAAATACATTTTTACATTTTGGAGAAGACAACAAGTTACTAGTTACAAATGTAGAAACTGATGATGTAACATTTAAATCAGCTCCACATTCAGGAATATTTAAATTATATAAACCATTACCAGATGATATTGAAAAAGGTGATAAAGCTTTTATAGTCCGTGAAATATTACCACAACTTACGGAAACTGTTGAGTTAGTTCCGTATGACCAAGAAGATGAAGATGTATTAATATTAAAAACACCTGATTCAACCAATATAAATTCACCAATTAATAAGCGTCAAACAGAGTTTAAAAGTTTTAACGATTTAATTACAACTGATTCAAAACTACAAACAAGTATAATAGACAAGTACATTAGTGGTAGTCAAAAACCAGTAGAAATAAATATAGATTATTCTGATTATAAAAATTTTATTAATTTTAGTTCAGCTGAAAAGAGACTAGAAAATTTTAAATATAAAATTGAATTGATAGAGAGTTATACCGCAAAAAGTTCTTCTTTCGCTTTAATAACAAACGGTGAAACTGACGCTTTAGTTTTTGAAAATAAAATAAGAGAAGTTAAAAATAATTTTGATGGTTACGAAAATTATCTTTACAATATAAATTCTTCTTATGTAACAAGTTCTATGGGAGAATTTAAAGACGCTTCCTGGCCAAAATCTGGTAGTGGAACTTATGCTGACCCATTTGTACCAATAAGTTCTTCAGAAGCAGATTTTACATCTTGGTATGGTTCAAACCTTTCAGCCACAGGTCAAATATATAGTGCATCACGTTATGATAATGATAATCGAAATAGGTTAATAAATTTATTACCACAACATATTAGTCAAGATGTACAAAATAACTATTTTTTAGATTTTATGGATATGACAGGTCATCATTTTGATGAATTGTGGGTTTACACAAAAGCTCTAGCTGATATATCAGATAGACAGAATGATATATCTGATGGATTTTCTAAAGATTTAATTTTTAACTTATCAAAAGCTCTTGGGTTTGATGTACAAGATGGAAAAGACTTATTGGATTTAAGTAGAATTGGATTTGGACAAAAACTAACAACGGTAAGTGGAAGTGACTCATATTCACTCTATACTTCAGGGTCACTATCATCACCAGCTGAAGCAGACATATCTAAAGAAGTAACTAAAAGAATTATAGCTAGTATGCCTTATTTGTTAAAATCTAAGGGTACTATTGGTTCGTTAAAGGGAATGTTAAATTGTTATGGTATTCCAAGTAGTATTTTAAGAGTTAGAGAATATGGTGGATTACAAAAAGACAATCATAAAGCACAATTTGAAATAGCTAGAAAGTTTACTAAAGCTCTAGGATTTAGAGCTGGTCAATACGTAGAAACAACTTGGGTTAATGATACTAATAGTGGTAAAAAACCCGAAACAGTTGAGATGAGATTTCGTTCTGTTTCTGGTTCAGGTCAAATTCTTGTACAAAAAGATACTGATTGGGCTATAAAATTAAAAGATAACGATTCAGACGATAATTACGGAACTGTTTCATTTATGTTATCTGGTTCTGGTGGGTATAGAGAAGTTAGTTCATCACTACTACCAGTATTTGATGGTGAGTATCAGTCTGTTATGTTAAGAAAATCAAAAATTAATACAGAGTTATTTCCATTTCCGTCATTTGAAACAGGTTCATTACCAAATCCACCATTCTTTACAGGAACAAATAGTGCTGAACGTGGAAGTATTGAAATAGTAAGTAGTTCTAATGTAGCTAAAATAGGAACTAATAGTTTAAGACATAGAAACACATCAAACGATGGTGTATCGTACACATATTTTTATAGAAATCCAGGTGATTTATATCCTACATACACAGCTTCTGTAGCTGATGTATCAACAGGTGATACCTACATATTTAGTGCTTACGCTAAAGCTTCAGGCAGTACAGTTGATTCAGTCGGTAGTATTAATTTATTTGAATTAGACAGTAATGAAGAAGTTGTTAATTGGAATGAAGAGTTTGATTATTCAACAAATGAAGGTGGTATAAAAACTTCACAAAAAGTTGGTTTAAATGAAACCGAATGGAAACAGATACAAGTTAAAAAAACTATGAAATTTCCTAATACTACAAAACTTGGTGTACGTTTTGAAAATCGTAAACCAGGTTCAACTATTTATTGGGATGATGTATCGTTAAGAAAGGTAGAAAGTAATACTGATACTGTTACTGACGCTTTTAGATATGATTTATTTGTTAAAAAATATGACGCTGGTTTAGATAGAATAATATTAACATCAAAATCAAGTATGTTAATTTCAGGTTCATCCGCGGCTTCACAATCGTATAACGCAGCTTGGACAGGCAGTGGTGATTTATTTATTGGTGGAAATACTACTACACCATTTGGAGCAAATAAATTATCTGGTTCAATGATGGAATTTAGATTATGGACTGAACCATTAGAAGAAGAGTTTTTTGATTTACACGTATCTACTCCGAAATCATATGTTGGAAATAGTGTATCATCTTCTTATACTAATTTAGTAAGACGATATTCATTTGATGATGACACAACACTAGCTACGGGTGCATCTATAAGAGATGTAAGTGCTAATCAAACTTATACACAGACAGGTAGTGCTCAAGGATTTGGTGGAGCTAACACATTTGAATCTGTTATAGATAAAACAAAAACTATTATACCAAATCACGGCCCTAATCGTAGAATGGCTACAAAGATTAGAATAGAAAATAATTTTTTAAGTGGTAGTGGTGCTGTACTAAATAGAAATACTAGATTTGACCAAAGTGCAAATGATTTCTCACCAATTGATTCACCAAAATTAGGAATATACTTTTCACCAACTGATGTTATTAATGAAGATATTGTAACATCATTTGCAAATCTTGATTTCAATCAATACATTGGAGACCCAAGAGATAATTTTGAAGAAGAATACGATAAACTAAAAAGTATATCGGATACATATTTTCAAAAGTATACAGGTGGAAACAATTTTTGGGATTATATGCATATCATCAAATTTTATGACCAATCTATATTTAAACAATTAAGTAAATTAGTACCAGCGAGAGCTAAAACTCATATGGGAACTTTAATAGAAGGTAATATTTTTGAGAGACCTAAATCACCTGTTCAAAGAAACCACCCAGGTTTTCAGACACCACATTATGAAGACATTATAAATTTATCTGTACCTGAAGCTGAACACGAGGATAGTAGTTCTATTGTTACAGTAAAAACAGACTACCCAAATTATACTGGTGACATAGATAGTTCTGATACATTCCGAAAACCTTCACTTTATAATTTTGCACCAAATGATAATTATGAAGATAGAAATTTATACATAAGTAGTTCTGCTAAATATGGTGGGCCTAATTATGTATTTAGTGAAGCCACTGCTTCAATGGCTATAGAAAACAGATTATCAGAACACAATAAAGAATATAAATTTTTCTATACGAGTTCAGTTGATTTTGATAGAAGTTCAGTTTATAGTACAAATCCATTTGAAAACTTTTATAGTTCAAAATCATTACATCATACAGATTTAGACCCAGAATATGATAATATATTAGCTTTAAATAGAAGTTTTTATGAAGGTGTTAAAAATACAATTAACACTACAATAGATGGTGACCTTCCAATTGTGGTACGAACTTCTTCTCCAACAGTAGCTACACCAACTGATTTTGGTATTTCAGGATTACAAATTGATACAACAGACGATAGAGACGTATAATAAATTAAAATGTTTAAAAACTTTAATTATAGATATTTATTTTTAGTAAAGTTATAGTAGATATTCTATTAATCTGGAGAAAATAAAAAATGGGATTTTATAATGGTGACAACACAAGCGTTAAAGCTATTTTGACAACACTTGGAAGAAAGTACTTGTCAACTGAAGGAACTGTTAATATAACAAAATTTCAATTAAGTGATGAAGAAATAGATTATACACTTTACGATGATACTCATCCAGACGGAACAGATTCGTATGGTACAGTTCTTGAAAATATTATACCTTTAGAGGCATCCCCAACAGTAAGTGGATTTAAAAGTTACCTAGTGGATGAGAATGTATTTAGTGAAAAGAACTTAGTCGTACCACCAGACCCAATTTTGGATGCTGATACATTATTTACTATAAAACCGTCAACACGAGTAAGAGCTTATACACCTAATGTAAACTATCTTATTGAAGACGAAACATATTTATTTTCAATTCAGAATTTAAAAATTGTAAATTTTGAAAATAACGAGGGAGAAACACAATTTAACCCGTTACAAGAAAAAACATATAGAGGAAAAGAAATTACTATAAAGGCATCAAGGATAAATCCTGGTGCAACAACTACCATTACTGTTAGAGGTGAAAACTCTAATTTAAAAAAAGTAATCGTAGTAAAGGTAAATGAAGAGAAAACTTTTGAAAGTTTGAGTCCGTTTAACGAAAACGCAGTAGTGACTGACTCAATATATTATTAACTAGTGGAGTAATAAAATGGGATTTTTAGACAATACAAGTATCACGGTAGATGCTATATTAACAAAAGTTGGAAGACGAAGACTTTCAGCTGGTGATTTTAGAGTCACTAAATTTGCGTTAAGTGATGATGAGATTGATTATACATTATATGACGTAACTCATCCTAACGGAACAGATTCGTATGGTACAGTAATTGAGAATATGAATTTACTTGAAGCCATTCCTAATAGAGCTTCATTTAATAGTCATCTGGTAGATAGTAACACATCAGGTGCAAAATTATTAATATCACCATTACAATATACAAATATTGATGCTGGTGCTAATTTTACAATTTCACCAAGTACAGTAGGTGCCGCTGAAGAGAATTATAGTTTCACAGTTGGTAACTCTGGTATAGCTTTATTTATAGACCCAGGTGGTTCTGCTTCAGGTGTATTTAGTAGTACAGTTGCTTCAGCTAAATCAGTACAAGTTTCTCCTCAAGCATTTGTTACACCATCACCAAACGCTACAACAAATATTACAGTAACAGGTTTAACATCTGGTTTAGTTGGTATTATATCTTTAACAGTTAATCATTCACCAACATCTACAGACGACGCACTACAACCTACTGGTATAGGTTCATAATAAAAATTAATAGGAGTATTTAAATGGCATTTTATAGAAATTTAACAAACGAAGATAGAGTAGAAGATGTATCTATTGTCACATCTGGAGTTTTTCAAGATGGAGCATCAAATATAACTTCATTCTTTACATCTTCAACACAATATACAAATACAGGTGATTATAGTGTGGATGTTTACAGATATGACCCAGTTGGTAATGCTTCTGCATCAGTTCAATTTGGTGTAGCGTATGGTCACGTAGAAGGTAGTGGTTCATTAGGTACTAAAGGTGCTACTGGAGATAGACCAACAGCCGCTGTGTATGGACAATTCAACAGTTTAATCAACCCACCTAAGACAACAAGATTTACATTCGGCCCTAATACAGATGCAAAAGAAATTTACGCTTTAAGTTTTAATAGAGCAAGAATAAGAGAAGAATTAGAACCTGGTGGTTGGGAATTACATCTAAGTAATGGTACAGGTAAATTAATAAAATTAATTGATGATTCAAGTGCAACTGAAGGTGGTAATAATAATCAAAGAAATTTTGCACCTGAATACAATATTGTTAGTGGTTCTCACGTTGGTGGTACAACAATTCAAACTGCAGCGGCTTCGGAAGATTCTACTATGGGTTCATATGGAACATTTTATCCAGGTATTGGAACATTAGTACTTAATCCAAAAAGATTATCAGGTGCTCCATTTGCGTTAGTAACCTTGAGTGGTTCTAACTCAGATGATAGAAATCCAAGAAAATTATATAACACATTAGTTTCTGGTTCATACTTTCAAGCTAAACGACAAGAATCAATAACATCTCGTCACTACTTTGTAAGAGCAACAGCCGCTCAATTTAATTCTACGACAAACGAAACATTTTATACCGAGTCAATAGCAGGTATAAAATCAGTAATTCCTGGATTAAGAAGTGACCCTAAAACTTATATAACAAGTGTTGGATTGTATAATGATTCTAACGAATTGTTAGCTGTCGCAAAATTAAGTCAACCAATCTTAAAATCAAAATCAAGAGAAGCTCTTATTAAAGTAAAACTTGATTTCTAAAGGGTTAAACAATGTCATTTAGAAAAAACATTGAACCTCAAGATGTTTCAATATCCTCATTTCAAGTACATAAAACGTTTACTTTTAATGACACCGATAGTGGTAGTGGATTTTTTTCATCTCATATAATAAAAGGAACTGATGCAAATTTATATGATTTTAAATTAAACACTGCTACATCAACTACGATATCTGAAAGTACATACTACAGAGTTCCAACATACCACGCTATAAATAATTTATATTATAAAGACATAGTAAGTATGCGAGGTTATATAGATTATATTAGAGGTGTTCCAACTAGTTCTAATGCTGTAATTGAGTACGAATCAACAAATCATTTAGAAAATACTACAATAACTTTAAAAAGACCTTATACACGACAATTACACAATACGGCTACAGTAATATCAATTCCACAAAAATATTATGGTGAATACATAAAACCACATTCTGTAAGAATTACAGATGATAGTACAGATTCAACTATTATTATACAAGACGATGGATATGGTAATCTTTACGATACGGCATATTCTGCAAGTTATGCTAATAGAACACCTACACACTCTCCTGCATATAGTGGTAGTGTAATTGGTAATATTTTTTATAATGATGGTATAGCTGTAATAACTGATACAGGTTCGTATTTCAACACTGCTGCTAAAAGTGGTTCAGATGGATTTAGTTTTAGATTTAATTCAACTCAAACAATTTATGAAAGAGAATATGTTTGTACAGTCGGTGAAAATGAATTTCAACACACTACAAATAAAAGTTTAAGAGTTGATAGAAGTGGTAGTATTTTAATGTCTACTGGTTCTAATCCATATTTTAGTGGTACTGCCTTTTCAGGTTCAGCACAATCACTTGAAAATACAGTATATGATGAATTTCCGTATCACTTAGTTGGATACTCAACCTCCTCTTATGACATCGTAGGTGGTTATCAAACTGACGGAAAATTGATAGGTCAAGCTACACATTCAGAGTTTGCAACATATGTTACTAGTATTGGTTTATATAACGACCAAAATGAATTATTAGCTATAGGTAAAACTGCTAAACCAATAAAAAATGATAAAGAACTAGCGTTAACATTTGTTGTGAGGTTTGACACGAATTAACAAAATTTTCTCTATATATATTATATTTATATATAAGGAATAAAATCAAAACCCTTTTTATTCTAAAAGGTTACTTAACTTAGAACA
>MDSV01127266.1_pt1 | contig 15550 bp, 29 predicted proteins | sample 810851 | NCBI WGS metagenome assembly MDSV01 (sample SAMN05326640, study PRJNA326480) | marine metagenome | isolation source: seawater | place: Atlantic Ocean: North East | collected 2012
ATAATCGTTCGTATATGTAGTTACTCCTTTCATAAATCTAGAGTAAACTAAAACATCCATATAACATCTATCTAATACTAAATTATAAGGTTGTAGTAAAGCTTCTAAATGAAAACTACTGATAGCTAACTGAGTAGCATCAGTTCCTTTTTCATTAATAGGAAATCCATAACTACCCACAGTTCTAGTAGATTCATTTACGAATTCATACTTAGGTAATTTATTTTTAAGTAGTTCATAAACAGTAGTCTTACCTGTACTACTTGCTCCTACTAATGCTATTCTCTTTATCATAAATTTCTTCTTAAAAATTTGCACCACATATACAAACCCCTATCTCTTAAGGTACGAAATAATCCGTCAAGATCCAAATTAAAAGTATTAAACCTTTCTTGTAATATAATTCTACCTTCATCTACTCCAGCAGTAACTTTATGTAAAACTGCTCCTGCATATTCATACTTACCTTCTTTTATACCCTCGAAAGTTCTTATTTGAGGATCTTTACCTTTAAGTTCAGGAAAATCAGTTATTAAGCCTGGATGTCCATTATATACGTAAAAATTTTCACAAATATTAGGAGGCATTATTCTTAACCAACCGTGTAACGTAATTATAGGATTATCGTAATATTCTATTATTTCAAGTAATTCTTTTTCAGTAGGTTTATTAGTAGTAGTTACTAGAAGATCTTGTTCTAATAGTTCAGCATTAATAGTTCTTAATCGAGCTGGTCTTTCATTCGTAACTATTACATCAGGCCACCTTTTAAGTGACTTAGAAATATCTACTATTTCAGAGCCTGTCTGACTAAAAAATGCGATCCAAGGTCTTTTCATTTAATTTTTTCTATTATATTTTCATATCCTACAGGGTACGAAAACCTACCATCATTAATATCAAACCTTAAATTACGCTTTGACGTACCTACTTGATTTTTAGTTATTTTTTCTATTATACCAGTTCCTGGTACACCTATAAACTTAAACTTTACAGTATCCCCTATTTTGTATTTCACTTTTTCCATTGGTAAACCATCTAAATTTTTGTATATTGCTTAATATTAAATTAACATCCTCAACATCATGATTAATTAATTCAAATAACTTTTGTGATTCTTTAGACCATAGCCCATCTGAACCGTATTTAATGCCTTTAATACCATGTACTACTGGGTTAGAAGTATCCAAAGAATATATCCAAGGGTAATGAGCATAAAATGCAAATTCCTGAGGTAATCCACATCCTAATAAATGATGAGGTTTTTTTGTATTAATAATACCGTCTTTTAATAAATCTCCAAGTAGCTTTACTCTTCCTAGCATCCAGCTAACGTATTTGTTAGGATGAGGAACAGATTCAGTATAATACGAATAATCAAACGAAATAGCTATCATATCTACATTAGCTATACTATTCATATAATCATAACACCCAGCTATTTCTTTATAAGTTTTTCCTTGAACTACTCCTATTTTTTTCCCATAAGCTACATCAGCATATCTTAAATTCCAGCCAGACATTTGAGACATTGTAGTTTTTGCATCTTCTAATGCATCAGGAACTATATACCAGGTAGGTCTTACCTCATTTATCCAGTGTATAAATTTATCAGAATTAAAAGCTTCTTCTAACTCAAAAATAGAATTATCTAATATTACTTCTCTACCTTTTTTTATAGCTTCTTTAAACTGTAGGAGATATTCTTTATCTTCTTCAAATAAATGTACTAAGGCATAATCATAATCAGTATATTTCTGTACTGTTTCAAATATACTTTTAGGGCTTTCGTGTGCTATTTTAATCATTTAAATTTATATTTTCTAAACTATTTTTTAAATCATCAAGTGCGTTGTCTAATTGGTTTAAATATTTAGTAGTATCGTCATCACTAGCTTGCTCTACAGCTTTGATAGCAATAGAAAGAGGTACTACTTCTATATTTAAACTTTCAACGAATATTTTATGTTCTTCTAAATTAATCATTTTTATCTAAATCTATTATTTCGTATGCAGGAAACTTTTCTAATTCATAAGTTTCAAAGAACTGACTAAGATCAGGACGAAAATAGTTAACTGATTTCATCACTTTTTTATCTCTTGTTCTATAGACAATATACCGTCCTTCCTCAATTTTCTCAAAATGGCAGGCCTCACCTTGTTCCTTAGTTCTTTCGCTGACGGTCTGTATGGCTTCTTCTTCAGTCTTGCAAGCTTTCGACATATTACTAGCTTGTACTTCTTGATATGCTGGCCATATCTTATCCTTAAGGCCGTGTAGCATAGTACCGTTCCCAAGGGAAACATAAGTAATGTCGCACAAAGCGTCCAAAACTTCCACAATGTCCCCCCTTTCACAAGCTTCTCTATATTCTTCGAGTTCTTCAAGTATAAAGTCGTATACAAATTGCCATTCTTTCTTTTCTGGAATAGTTGGTTCATAATTATTAGGTTTACCAAATGTTGCATTAAATACTTCAACTTCATTTACAAAAGGTACACTAGAAGGTGCATCTTTATAATCGTTTAAAGCATCAAAAATAGTTAACTGTTTACCCATTTTTATTTTTTTTATCTAATTTATTTATAAATTTTATAAATGATCTTTCTTTATCGTTTGATAGACCGCCTACGGTTTCTATTTTATCATCTTCTTCAGACCAAGGACCAGGTTTATCAATACGCTCTAAAAACTCTAAAACGTTGGGATCATTTTCCCAATTATTAGAACCTGATTTACTATTTAATGTCGACATACACTTGCTAATTCTATATTTTTATAAAACTCTGCTTTTGCTGAAGCTTCATTTAAGAAAGCTCCTGTAAGTTTAGCTGTTTGCATAGAAGCTCCTCCATGCTTTACTCCTCTACAAGATACACATGCATGAGTTGCATTAACTTGTACTGCGACTCCTAAATTACCTTCACATATTTTATCTACTGCATTATGAATAGCAACTGTTAACTGCTCCTGTATAGCTCCTCTCCTACCGAATTGCTCTACTATTCTATTTAGCTTAGATAAACCTACTACCTTACCGTCTTCTGAGGCTATATAGGCAATACTTACTGTACCTCTAATAGCTTGATGATGATGAGAACACATAGACGTTACTGGTATGTTGCTCTCTTGTACTATACCGTCATATCCATCAGAAGGAAATGCTGTAATACGGTCTAGAGGATTATACCTACCGGCCCATAGATCGTTAACGTATGCTTTTGCTACTCTAAATGGAGTATCAGCCGAGTTAGGATCGTCTGCGTAATTACAACCTAATGCAGTTAAAAAGTCTGCGTATGCTTTAGCAGCATTTTCTATAATAACTTTTTTCTCTTCTTCAGTTAACCTTGCTTCAGGTCCTTCAACTTCTTGTTTCTTTGCTAATTGACTTGAAATACCGTTAGCAAAACCGGCTTGAACTAATTCCGTTCCTTGTATAAACTTTTTAGGCATAATCTATTTTTGTTTTTATTGAGGTTCTACGACTCATACTTATTTAATATAAGTAATTTATTTTAATTATCCAAATAATCTTGAACTGTTTTTGAATCTTTTCTTTCCCAAGGGTATACTATCCAATCTGTATTTTCTAACCAGTTGCAGTAGAAATCAGGTTTAGTAATTGTAGTATTTCTAACATCTAAAGTAGCAGTAGTATGACCTTGTTGTTTATAGGTTTTAAGAGTTTGACCAGAATCGGATATATCATCAACTATAAGTATTTTACGTTTATTAATATCAAAATTAGGCATCATTATATCTTCTTCTAATTTTTCTAAATGATCTACAGTCATATGTTTAATACCTAGTTTATGAGATAACATAACTGCTAAAATTAAACCACCTCTAGGTATACCTACTACGTAATCTACTTCAATACCAGTATTAGAATTGATTTGTGAAGCTAAATTACTAACCTGTTTATCTATATCTTCCCAGATTATATATTTTTTCTTTATTCCCATGAATGATTCATTGTCCAATTTCCAGTAGAATAATCAACATACGAAGTCTTACCTACTGTTTGCAAAACTTCTTTTAAATAATCCCATTGTTTAGGAGTTACATTATAATGATGTACTCCAGATGTAAATCCTTTTATCCAATCTATAAATTCTTTTTCAGTCATACTTGTTATCATATATTAAACATATTTCTCTATTTTCATCTTTCCATTTATAGGAAATTAATTGTGCTTTTTCTTCTTCAGTTTGTAATGATACTAATTCAAAAGGAATTTCACTACTGACTATATATTTTCTAAGTTCTTTTAGGGTTACATACTCTTCTTCTATTCCTTCTTGTAAATCTGATATTATATTTATTGTGTTTAATTTGCCAATTTTATAATCCCAAGCAGGATTGCCTTGAACTGTTATTATATAATCCATTCTTTGAGGATTAGCTAATTTAATAATATTTTTAAAATCAATCATTGTTATTATATTTTAAATTCATGTTTAATTTGTACAACCCATTTTTTTAGTCTTTCTTGAGTAAGTTCTGGTTGATTATCTTCATCTATAGCTAAACCATAAAAAGTACTATCATCAGCTAATGCTAATGAAGTATCAAAATCGTACGAGTCATCTTTTTGCGTATATCCTACTAATTTACCTCCTGATTCTATAACTACTTTACCTAATATACCTATGCCGTCACAAAACCACTCATCATAGCCTAATTGATCTCCTAATCCAAAAATTGCTACTCTTTTACCTGTAAAATCTATAGTTTTAAATTTTTCAAAATATACTTCCCAATCACTTTGAAGTTCTCCATCATACCAAGTTGGAATACCTAAAATATAGTAATTATGAGATTCCCAATCTTCCGGAGTTATATCAGAAACGTCTATAGATGTAATATCTTCTTTTTCTAGTAAGTTAGTTAAATCTTCTTTTACAAGCTCAGTGTTGCCGGTATCAGTTCCGTAAATTAATTTTATACGCATCTTTCAGTATTAAAAGCCATAATATGAGAACGACCTGTATATCTCCATCCTCTATCTCTAACAAAGTTCATTACTGGTCCATAACTTTCGAATAAAGATTCTCTATCATCACCAGCAGGCATTGCCCATATTTTATCATCGGGTACATTTAATTTTTTTACCAATTCTTCTACTTCATTAACCATAGATAAATCCTTATCTAATACTGGTTTAATATGATAATCGTCATGATAATCTATAGACTGTTTTATTGCGTCTATATTACATCTTTTAGAATTATGCTTCTTTATCATTCTTTCATCTACCTCCTGTCCAGTAGGAGTGAGAGCACCCATAACGGGGATACTATTAGAAAACTTAGGGCTAATGCTAAGTAAATTAATAGGATAATCGGTGTTAAGAAAATGAGATCCCTCAGTCTCCATAGTAATGAATATTTCTCTTTCATTTGCAAAATGTGTTAATTCGTTAACTAATGCAGGATGCATAGTAGGAGAACCTCCTGTTAACATCATCTCACTTATATGAGGATGCGCATCGTACATATCTATTATATCTTGAAACTTAAATGTTCCTTTTTCAGGATGAATACTTGTATACCAAGAATCACACCATCCTCCTTCTCCAAAATAACATCTGTGAGTACATCCAGTAGTTCTTACTACTATGGTAGGATAACCTTGTCTAGAACCTTCAGATTGTACTGCTGTATATAATTCCAATACAGGTAAAGTTTTTTGGTAATCTTCTATTCGTTTTAATTTTCTAAGGGACATATATTGCGCTATTTTTATTGTGTTCTCTAAATTCAACTTTTGATATTTTAACTCTACCTTTAGTTTCTTCTTCTATAAAAGGATTTACTTTATCGTAAATAAATTGAGCAAATCTCTCTGCGCCAGTAGCAGGTATTATTCTTACTTGAGCTACTTTAGCTTCATTCATTTTTAAAAAAGAATCTTTAAATGGATCATCTTCTGCTACTATAAATGTATGGTCAAACATATAATCAAACCACTCTTTTGCAGACATTCCATCTATTTTACCTTCTGCTCTTTTCATACCGCCGAAATCCCAAACCCAATTTCTTTCGTCTAAATCACCTTCAAAATATAATTTAAAAGATACTCCGTATCCGTGTAAAAATTTACAGTGTGTAGTCTCAGCTTTCCATTGACGAAACACTGTACTAAAGCCGTCAAATACTTTACTTGATTGAAATTTTCCCATAACTTAATTTTTAAACTAATTCTTCGTATATACCAATTACTTCAGATAATATAAGAATAAAGCATGCTACCCATAAATTAAAAGGTAAAAAACAGTATCCAGCAATTCTGATTCCTGATTTAACGAATGATATTAATTGATGTAATTTAGGATCTGGAGCTTGTTGCTCTTCATTTAAAATCCTTGTTTGAACTTGATGAACTAAACGTTCATTCCTGTTCCATAACTCATTGTTTATTTCTTCTTGCATATTTGTGTTTTTAAAGTGGTGCTACGACACTATTAGTATTAAAATAAATATAGTAATTTTATTTTTTATATCCAACTAATTTAATGAATTTATAAAATGTATAGTCCAAGCAATTAATCCATTTACTTGCAATACTACTAGGTTCCATTGTTTTCTAACCGTTACTTGAAAAAGCACACAGCAAAAACCAATTATGAATAAAAGAGGTTCTAATGTATGCTGTCCAGCCATTAATAATCCTGCTCCCATATAACCAACTCTTGAAGACATTCTTTCTATAGGTGTAAGTCTTCTATCTCTTACCCACCATCTTAAAAATTGTACATTAAATGATTTTTTACCTTTTCTCATAATCCTAAATCGTTTCTTATATCTTCTTTTACTGTACGTAGATACTTCATACGTTTTTTGCCACTAACAAAAGGTACAGACCAAAATTGTTTAGTTTTAAACCATCTACTTAACTTCCAACCAAAAACAAAAGTAAATACTCCTAGTACTAATCTTAATTTGACTGAGTTTAAATATAAAGTTCTGACAGGTAAAGATGGTGCTCCGTGCGTTATGTATGTCCTTACTTTTTTGTCTTTTAGAAACGGTTTCGGGTAAGCATATAGTTTAGTAATATTAATAAATTTGTACGCCCATCCAGGAGTAAATACTTCATCGAAAAAAACTTCCATTCTTGGAGTTAACCTAAACCACCAAACTGGAGAAATAAAGTATATATGAGTACTCCAAGTAACCCAATCTTGATATTTTTTAACTAAGTCTGTTCTTGGTCTTTGGAAGGAATCTGAGTATAAGTCTATAGTTCTGTAATTTTGTTTATGCTTACGCATTTGTCTAATAACAGTTTTATATATTCCATTCCAACAAAAAGATTTTTTGTTAGGATGTCCTATAACTATTAAATGTCTTTTTTTCATAAAACTTTATTACCTAAATAAAATAATAATAAAATTAAAATAGTAATAAAACTTGATACAGCAGCACTTATACCTACTATTAATGTAATAGACATGTTAACTAACTTACCAAATTCTTTTTGTTTATTTTTATCCACTATATATTTAAATTATAACCTCCAAATCTTGTCATATAACTAGTAATTTTTACACCATTACCATCTTTCCTTACTTTACCTGTTCTAAACCATTTTTTAACACTACCAGCGCCACCTAAATGTGCAGCTGCCAAAATTCCAGACTCAGTAACTAATATACCATGTACTACTTTACCGTTATATTTATCGATATATTTTTGTAATTTTTTCTTATTATATATTAACAGTCTTCTCATAGCCTCTTCTTGTATTTTAGGGCTATTTAAAAATTCTTCTTGACTTACTTTAATTTTTACGGTTTTTAAAGTAGATTTACCGAACTGATATCTACCCATATAACCGAATCTATTTACTATATCGTATCTATTTCTAGATTCTTGATGACCTAAAGCATCTAAAAAACTATAATGACCTTTACTATCTAACTTAACTCTAATAGGAGTAGTTTCTATCCTAATTTCTTTTATAGGCATAGTCTTTATTTGAGTTACCGGTATAATATATGCTCTTATAGTCTTATAGGTAAAAGCAGATAAAAAAGTAAAAGAAAATACTAAAAATAATATAAAAAATAATTTTTTCATATTAATAAATATTAGTTACTACTACTTAGTCCGTAATCACTTACTTTAGTCAATAGCCATGCTTGTCCTACTCCTCCAGCCGAATCTGGTTTCATTACTATCATTTGAGTACCTTTAAGATAAAACATTAATCTATACTCATCGTTTTCTTTTTGAACATATAAAAATTCTTCTTCTATAATAAACTCTCCATTTGCTACCTCTCTACCTTCAGGTAATTGAGATATTCTAGTAAAAACGTCTCCTTCATCTTTATAATCCATATATAGGATAGTAGTACCGTCCCAACTTGACCAAGTACCGTAGATATTTTCATTTGAAGACGCATATCCTAATTTAAAATTAGATACTGTAGTACTAGCAGATGTTTGAGCCAATAATGTACCTAACCCCATAAATAAGAATAATATTATAGCTAAAATAGCTAAAAACGTAATTGAATCTTTTTCGACTCTTTCTTTTCTATTCATAACATTTAAATTTAGTTGACCGAGGAGGGATTCGAACCCCCGTCTTTTCTGACCCTTTTGCTTTTCACGTACGTTTATATTATGCGCCAGGTTAAGCCAGAATCCTCTACCTACTGAGGTACTCGGTAAATTGTTTTTAAGATGCGTACTCAGCTAGTAGTTTTTCCACATGCGTTTTCGCAACTTCGTAAGCAACAGGTCCGGTCTCGTCCTCATACTGAACCGGATCAGGGCGATTAAGTTTAATAAACGCCTCAATACGCTCCACAGAGGAAGCAGACTTATAATCACTATTGCCACTAGGATAAGGCTTATAACTAGTATTAGTTCTACTATAAACCTCGTCAAATTTAATATTAAGTTGGTTACATAATTCTTCTCCATCTTTTAAGATATCAAATTTATCCCCTTTCAAATAAGGAGTAAAGTAACCTACTTTATCAGCTTCCCAGTTTCCTATTCTAAAAGCTGCATCATCTGCATCTCTAAATTCTTGTCTACAATCAGGATAAATAGCATGATCACCAGCATGAATACCTAATGCAATGTCTGTATTATTACCATTAGCATTAGCTGCTGATAAAGCAACTGCCTGAGTTAAAGAAGCGAAGATTTTATTATGATTAGGTACTACAGTAGCTTTCATATTATCTTCTTCATAATGACCTTCCGGTACATCTTCTCCTCCTTCTACAAGATTAGAATTTAATAAATTAACTAAACCATCTAACTTAATAACTTGATAGTTAACTTTATGTCCATTCTCACTTAAATAGTCAACTAGTGACTGAGCTTTATTTAATTCAACTCTATGTTTTTGACCATAATCAAAAGATAAAGCTGTTACGTTATCGTACTCTGATAAACATCTGAGTAGTAAGGTAGAGGAGTCCATCCCTCCTGATAAAGACACAACAACATTTTTTGCCATTTTTATATAATTTAAATTTTGCCAGGTATTATAAAGCGTATAGGCAAACGCTATTTCTTATCCTATAGTAGTTAAGTTAGACATTTTTTCTTCTATATCTTTCCATTCTTTAACATACGATTTAATAGTAGTATAATGATTACTTTTACTATTTAACATTTCTCTGCTTACAGATTTTAATGCATAATTAAAATTAGCTGGATAGCATATAGTTTTTATATAATGAGTATCATTATCTCCTTTAATTACTCTTTCATAAACTGTATAACCTCCTGATGAAGATTTAGCAATAAAAAAAGGTTCCATAATAGGATCTTCTATTATTGTATCTCCTGCAGGTATTGAATCTGGTCTTCTTAACATAACTTAATAATTTTTAATTTTTATTTCCAATATAATTGTATTAACACTATTAAAAAAGCTAAACTTAAAGTAACGCCTGTTTTAAGTGTTATTCCTTCTCCTAAATGTAAGTAAGTACATATTGCCATAATTAACATACCTGATGAAAATCCTATCAGTCTACCAGGCCATAACAAACCGTCAAAACCTAAAACTACAAATTTAGTAGCATAAATTAAAATATAACTAATAGGAATACCCATGCAAGCAATAAGCAATGGCCTTTCTTTAGCCCAGTTACTCAAAAATTGTGAGTTGGTTTGGTACCATATCATAGTTTGAGCTACAAAAAATAATATAAACGCTAACGCTATATTTCTATTCATCTAAAATAAATTTAGTTAAAGTTTTTTCGTCTAACATTCCTACTTCACTTTTAATATTATCTCCTTTAATTACAACTGTAAAAGGAATATTTGTAACTTTATATTTAGCAGCTAAGCCTGATAAATCTTTTTCAACATTTATATTATGAGCTTCGACTTTATCTTTTAACTCATCAACTACTTTATCAAAAATTTTAGCATAAAGTTTACAGGGACCACACCAATCAGCATAAAATTTTATTACCTTAATCATCTTCCTCTCTTTTGTTTATTTTTATTAAATTTAGTTCTTTTAGTTCCTCTTTTAGTAATATCTATTCCCCTTATTTTTAACCATTCTACTGTTTGAGTATAAATTTGTTTAGCAGTATTTTTTGACATATTAATAATTTAGTATTATATTATAATATAAGAAAAAAATTACGAAAAAACAACTATTTTATACTATTACCATCAACACTAACTTCGTGCCAAAATACTCTACCTTCTTGAATAGCTTTTTTGATATTCTTTTGTTTACCCATTAAAAATGAGTTACCACTTTTAACCTCAACAAAATGTACTGAGCATTTATTTTTACTTCTAGTATCACAGAAAGCTACGTAGTCTATAGGCATACCTAAAAAGGTACAGTCTTCAGCCGGAACAGGAAAATTATCCATAAAAGGAACGAAATGTTCTATTGTTTTCCCCCACTGTACTGCTCCTGATCTTTTTTTAGCATCTATTTTAATTAAATCTCTCTCTATTTCAAAATCTTCTTTTAGTTTATTAATTTTTCTTTTAAAATAAAGTATTACTCCTACTGTAGGAATTAATATTAATAATATGTATTCTAACATAATTTAATTTTTATCCATCACAACTTAAACAATCTTCTGAAGTTCTTGACCCTATATCACCATTAATTACTGAATCGGTTCTTAAGTAGTAAAGAGTTTTTATTCCAAGTTTCCAAGCTGTTTGGTGTACTAAGTTAATAAATTTCGGTGAATCTGTAGGATCGAAAGCTAAGTTTAATGACTGTGTTTGATCTATATATTTCTGTCTAACAGACGCTTGCTCTACTAAAGCTAGCTGGTTTATTTCAGCAAAAGTTAAAAATATTTGCTTATCTTCTAAAGGCATTACATCTTCAGGTAAATTAGCTACGGAACCTCTATCTTTCATAATAGCGTCCCAAACCTCTTCCGTACTTTGACCTCTTTCTTCTAAATAACTTTCTAATGCAGGATTTTTTCTTATGAACGTACCTTTTGCAGAATTAAAAGTATATACATTAGCAGGTACTGGTTCTATACCAGCAGAAACCCCTCCTGAAATAGTACTATTAGATACTGTAGGAGCTATTGCTATTAGATGACTATTACGCATACCTGTCCCTCTGCACCAAACAGGTTCTCCATATTCATCAGCTAGTTTTCTTGATGCTGTTTCAGCTTGATTTTTAATTTGTGAAAATATTTGATGTGTATATGACGTAGCTGCTACTGATGTAAAAGGTATTCTTTCGTTTTGTAAAAAAGTATGCCAACCTAATACTCCTAACCCTATAGCTCTTCCTTTTTTAGCACTCCTATGTGCTCTAACTAATGAATCTCTACCTGATGTTTTTGCTAAAAATTCTTCTAAAACACCATCTAAAAAGTAAATAGCAGTTTCAATTAAGTCAGTATTTTTCCATTCATGCCATTTAGTTAAATTGACAGATGATAAACAACAAATAAAGGAATGTTCTTCATCGGTAAATAAAGTAATTTCGGAACATATATTAGTCATAGTAACATCTAAATTGTTCTTAACATAAGCAGGTGGATTATCGTTATTTACATTATCCTTATACATTATGTAAGGTTCCCCAGTTTCTACTCTAGATTTTAATATTTCTACCCATAATCCTATAGCCTCAGGGTCTCTACGTTCTAATTTTTGCATAAAGTTATCATCAACTACTATACATTGATGTAAGTTCAGACACTGTCTATTAGGATCTCCTTTAGGTCTTCTAATTTGAAGATATTCTGCAATATCAGGGTGATTAATATCTAAATTCACAGAAGCAGCTCCTCTTCTAACAGCTCCTTGATTAGTCGCTATGATAGTAGAGTCGTAAATTTTAGCCCATGGGACTACTCCCTCTGATTGTCCCATTTCTCCAGTTCCTATTTTTTCACCCCTACCTCTTATTCGTGATAAACCTATACCAACACCGCCGCCGAGGGAGGTAAGTCTCATTAGTTCAGCATTGGTTAATCCAATACCTCGAATTGAATCGGGCGTATCAATTCCAAAACATGAGATCGGTAATCCTCGGTCGGTTCCGGTGTTAGAAAGTACAGGTGAGGCTAAGTTAAGCCATCCTTTCCACATGTAGCGAAAAAATTTATTTGCTAAATCAGGACGATCTAACCTTTTTGCTATTGTATCGGCAACTCTACGGTAAGCTTTTTTTGGTGTTTCATCAGGCAGCAAATAACCTTTTGAAATCGTTGCAATTGAAATTTCATTCATCCATTCAGGATAATCCTTACCTACTTCCCAATTGGAAGTATCTACAGCTATACTCATAACTAATTATTTTAAAATATTGCGTTAGGATCCCATTCCATATGACCTTTTGCGTAATTAGTAACTCTATTAGCGAAAAAATCAGTATGTTGTTTACCTGCTATTACTGCGTCAAACCATTTCATAGTTTTTAACGCTCCTTTATCTATTTCTTCTGAGGGTACTATAGGTTTTAAGCCTAAGTCGCTCATTTTAGTATTAACTCTATGTCTAATAAAGTTTTTTAATTCGTTTTTAGTTAAATTTTCTAAATCTCCTAATTCGAATACTTTATCTATAAAATCAAATTCTAATTTGAGTGCTAATAAAGCAGCATCTTCAATTTCTTTAACAAGTTTATTAGTTTTAAATTCAGGATGTTCTTTCATTAAAGTTCTAAATAACCAGCAACCAGCTTCTGAATGTAAAGATTCGTCTCTTACTGACCATTCTACTATTTGCCCTACTCCTTTTAATTTGTTTCTCATTTTGAATGAAAGTAAAACTGCAAAAGAACTAAATAAATTAACTCCTTCAGTAAATGCAGAGAATATAGCTAATGATTTAGCTCTTTCATGCCAGTTAGGCGTACCGTCGTGGTTATCTCTTACATTCATTAACGATTCTATTTTAGCCATTGTAGTTTCGTCTTCTAAAAATTCAGCAAAATCGTCTAAACCTAATTGTTCGTTTAATAACGAATAAGCCTCAGCATGAATAGTTTCACTAGAACCCAATGTAGTCCCCATCATAATAATTTCAGGTTTTCTAAACCATTTAGTTACTAATGTAGACCAATAGTCATTAACTATAGTTTCAGTTTGAGCAAATCCTTTTAAAATTTGTCCTACTACGTTTTTTTCATGGTCTTTAAGGTTAGATTTCCAATCTGTTACATCTTGTGCCATAGGTACCTCAGTATGTAACCAGTGTGCTTGTTGCTGCTTTAACCAGTAATCGAATGCTTTAGGGTATTCGAAAGGTTTATAAACTATGCGTTCTTCTAATAAACTCATTTTATTAATTTAATTTTAGGGTTAAACGAAAAAAAATCTCCAGCAAGTATATAAAATTCTTTTGGAGATGTTTCCATAAATAGCATATATATTCTACTTTTTGTCAAATAATTCTGACATTTTATCTCTGGATAGGTTAAAAACGGGACCTTGTGTAGAATTAAACTGTTCGTTTAGATCAGCTTTACCTTCAAATTCTATATGTCCGTTATTAGTATCCATTTTTACGTTATAAGTCATACCGTCTTGACCATATCTATTTTTCATTACATGTACTCTACCGGTACCGAGTACTTTATCTTCTTTTTGTCTTGAAAGTGATAAGCAAATATCTGCTACCATCATTTTGTCATAACTACCTGCTGCTTTATCTCCTTCTATAACTGAATCTTTTGCACCCATTCTATTAACTTGCGAAGGTGTTAATATAGGTATTTTTAAGTCTTTAGCTAGACCTTTTGTAGCAATAAAAACATCATCTATCTCATCTTTTCTTTCAAATGACTTACCACGTGCAGGTGCTCTAAGGTAGTCCACATAATCAATTATTACTAAATCAGGTTTATGTTCCATATCTATACATTTTTGTATATGTGCTTTAACAGTATTTACTGTAGCATTTTTAGGAGCATACTCCTTTACTATCAACTTACCTTTTAAATTATCTACGTATTTTTGAACTTCTTTACGATGCTTATTAACTTCATCAATAGAGTACCCTGTAAAATAGCAGTCAAATCTTTTACCAACGTAATCTTCCCCGAGTTCCAAAGTATAGTAATTGACCTTATACCCAAGCTTAACAGCGTGAGCAGCAATAGCAACCATAGTCCACGACTTACCGCCACCAGGATTACCAAATACAATAGCCAAGTCCCCAGGTCCAAATCCTCCTTGAATACCATCGTTAAGAATAGGCCAAGGGCTAGGAATAGTAGGGCGATAATCAACTCTATAACGCGACTCAACATCTTTATTATACTCATGACCTATATTTTTATCCATTCCGGCTTTCATAGCCTTTTCTATTCTATCTCTTATACCATCAAAATCTCCTGCTTTTAATAAATCAGTAGAACTTAGTATAGCTTGTTTCATTTCTTGATTTTTACAAAAAGTAGTAAACTCTTCTTGTACGTATTCTAAATCATCTTGAGTTGCTTGGTAAGAATTTCTTAATTCTTCCTTTAATGCTATTTGAAGAATATCATTATCTATTTTTTGAAGTTCAACTTTTAGAACATCCATAGTAATGGTAGTATGGTACTTATCAAAATACTTAATAGTTTGTTCAACTATCCATTTATGAGCATCAGAGTCAAAATAATCTTCACTTAGTACATCTCTTACATTAAGTAAAAATTTTTTATCTGTTAGCAGTGAGCCCAATACTTTCAGTTGGAAGCTTTTTCCATACTGATTCAATGCTTTTAATGTCATCTATAACTTATTTTTTAAAAACCGTTAAACCTCTAAAGTTCTCTAACCAACCTTCAGTATTTTTAGTTATACCTTCTATTTTATCTTGATCTAAAAGGTGTAAAAATGCCCCTGATTGTAGGTCGGGTATGTCACTCTTTATTATATCTAATATATGATTTTTTTCTTTATCATCCAACACAGAATTATGAAGATTCATTAATTCGAAATTTTTTTCTACTCTATCCCAGTTATGTAAAATCTTAGCGTAAATTTTCTTTGGATTTTTACTAACCTCTAGCTGGGTTTCACAATGGTCCCATACGTTTTGAAGAGAACCTAATGAATCCC
>MDSV01004772.1_pt1 | contig 15548 bp, 14 predicted proteins | sample 810851 | NCBI WGS metagenome assembly MDSV01 (sample SAMN05326640, study PRJNA326480) | marine metagenome | isolation source: seawater | place: Atlantic Ocean: North East | collected 2012
TTGCTTTTTATAGAGCAATGCAAGCCTATGAAAAAGCTTTGATTGGTGGAGAGACATCTCTTATTTTGTCACCTGATAGTGACTTCTTTAAATTTTTTGGTAAATCAGGAATCATTCAAAAACAGTAATTAATTTAATGAGAGAACTCATTATTGCGATTGGTCTTTTGCTATTTATAGAAGGTATGTTATATGCCTTATTTCCATCTAAAATGAAAAGTATTTTAAAAAAAATCGAAAAAATTTCTTCTAGCCAATTAAGGGGCAGTGGATTGATTTTTGCCTTAATTGGGTTTGTAATAATTTGGTATTTTAAAAGGTAATTTTAATGAAGCATTATAAAAAAATTGCTAAATTTTTCTTAATTTTAATAACACTAAGTTTTTTTTCATCTGTTTCTTATAGTAAAAATGCACCAATTTCATTTGCTGATTTAGCAGATAAATTAATGCCTTCGGTTGTCAATATAGCAAGTACACAAGCAGTTAAATCAACAGGCAATACATTTCCTTTCGAATTTCCTCCGGGGTCTCCGTTTGAGGATATGTTTAAAGAATTTAATAAACCGAAAGAAAGAAAAGCAACAGCTCTTGGTTCTGGATTCATTATAGATAAAAAAGGAATAGTAGTTACAAACAATCATGTTGTGCAAGGTGCGGAAGATATAATTGTATATATAAATGGGTCAACTGAGTATAAGGCTAAAATTATAGGAACTGATCCTTATATGGATTTAGCAGTTTTACAAATTGAATCTGATGAAAAATTTATCCCAGTAAGTTTTGGAGATTCAGATAATGCACGTGTAGGAGATTGGGTTATTGCAATTGGAAATCCTTTCGGTTTTGGTGGAACAGTAACAGCTGGAATAATTTCTTCAAGAAACAGGGATATTGGTTTAACTCGTTATGATGATTTTATTCAAACAGATGCTTCAATTAACCAAGGTAACTCTGGGGGTCCTCTTTTTGATTTAAATGGAAAAGTTATAGGAATAAATACTGCAATAATTGGACAGAGTGGGTCTGTAGGAATTGGTTTTGCGATACCATCAAATCCAGCATCAAAAGTAATCAACCAACTTATAGAATTTGGAGAAACCAAAAGAGGGTGGTTAGGTGTAAGAATTCAAGAGGTAACAAAAGAAATTGCAGAAGTAGAAAACCTAGAAAAACCCGAAGGAGCACTAGTTGCTAGTGTTTCTGAAAAAAGTCCTGCAGAAAAAGCTGGGATAAAAGCTGGTGACATTATTCTCGAGTTTGATGGAAAAAAAGTAATTACCATGCGAACATTACCGAAATTAGTGGCCCAAAGTAAAGTAGGCAAAAGGGTAATAGTGAAAATTTGGAGGAATCAAAAATTAATTTCAAAGAAAGTTTTACTGGGTAGACTCGAGTCGTCAGAGTTTTATAAAGCAGAAAATGAAAGTGAACCAGATAAAACCAATTATAAGAGAATAGAAGATTTAAAAATTTCTATTAGAGATTTAAATGATGAAGATATTTTAACCCGTAAACTTCCAAAAAACACTAAAGGTGTTGTCGTAACAGAGATCGATGATGATAGTCCTTTAATATTTGTATCAGTTAATGATATTATTGTTGAAGCACAAAAGAAAAAAGTAATTAATTCAAATCAATTTAATAATTTGATCAAAGAAATTCTTAATAAAGATGAAAAAACTCTATATTTAGCAATTTACAATTCGAGCAATCAAAGATCCTATATAACTATAAAATTAAAGTAAAAATTTTAAGCTTCAAATGGAGCAAGAAAAAAAAATAATATTAATTGCAGGTCCCACAGCTGCTGGTAAATCTGATTTAGCAGTTAAAATAGCTAGGCATTTTGATGGTGAAATCATAAATGCTGATAGCATGCAAATTTATAAGGAAATTTCTATTTTAAATTCAAAACCCAGTATTAAAAATACCAAACTTATTAAACATCATTTATATAGTTTTTTATCTATCAAAAAAATTTTTTCGACTGGCCATTGGCTGCAAGCTGTTAAAAATAAAATTAAAGAATTGCAAAAAAGAAATAAAATACCAATTATTGTAGGTGGAACCGGCTTGTATTTTAAAGCTTTAACAGAGGGTTTAGTAAAAATTCCAGAAATACCAGATAAAACTCGTAGTGAAGTTAGAAAATTACATAACAAGTTAGGACAAAAAGAATTTTTTAACAAGCTTATAAAAATAGATCCTTTAGCCAAAAAATTTATCCTTCCAACTGATAGTCAAAGATCAATGAGAGTATATGAGGTAAAAAAATTTACTAATAGATCTTTATTTGAATTTATAAAGTCTAAAAAAAAAAATTATCAAAAAAATACTTTTAAAAAGATATTTATTAATACACCTAGAGAGCTATTACACAAAAACATAGAAAAAAGAGTTGAAAAAATGTTTGCAAATGGCGCCGTTGAAGAAGTTAAAAAATTTTTGAAAATGAAAATTTCACCAGACCTTTCGTCAAATAAAATTATAGGTATTAGAGAAATAAAAGATTATTTGAAGGAAAAAACATCAATAACAATAGCAAAACAATTAATTGCTATAAAAACCCGACAATACGCAAAACGCCAATTTACCTGGTCTAGAGGGCATATGAAATCATGGGAAATGATCTATTCATCGAATATTAATGATTTAGTTAAAAAAGCCATTAATAAAATATCCTAAAACTTGACCATAACAAAAACTCAGTTAGATTAGCCCTATGGCAAATTTAATGACCGGTGCAGAAATAGTTTTTAAAGTTTTGGAAGATCAAAAAGTTAAGCATATTTTTGGTTATCCAGGTGGAGCAGTTTTACCTATTTATGATGAACTTAAAAATCATCAAAAGATAAAACATATTTTAGTTAGGCATGAACAAGGTGCGGGGCATGCTGCCGAAGGATATGCTAGATCTTCCGGAAAACCAGGTGTATTACTTGTGACTTCAGGCCCTGGAGCCACAAATGCAGTGACAGCTTTAACAGATGCTTACATGGACTCAGTTCCACTTGTTTGTATTACAGGTCAGGTGCCTACACATCTTATAGGAACAGATGCATTTCAAGAATGTGATACTACAGGTATTACCAGGCCTTGCACAAAACATAATTGGTTAGTAAAAGATGTAAATAAATTATCTGCTATTTTACACAAAGCATTTGAAGTTGCTACAACGGGAAGACCTGGCCCAGTGCTAGTAGACATACCAAAAGATATTCAGTTTAAAAAAGGAAAATATGTAAAACCAGCGGTAAAAGAAAAAAATAATAACAAGTCAAAGATAAATTTTAACGGAAAAGACGAAAGCATTGAAAAGGCTGTCGAGCTTATTAAAAAATCATCAAAACCAATTCTCTATACAGGTGGAGGAGTAATTAATTCTGGACCAGAAGCGACAGCGTTACTTCGAGAACTTGTTGCAGCAACAGGATTTCCAATAACATCTACACTTCAAGGGTTAGGAGCATTCCCTGGTGATGATACTCAATTTTTAGGAATGTTAGGAATGCATGGTACCTACGAAGCTAATAATGCAATGCATGATTGTGATTTAATGATAAATATTGGAGCAAGGTTTGATGATAGGATAACAGGAAAAATTGATGAATTTTCGCCGAAATCAAAAAAGATTCATATTGATATTGATCCTTCGTCAATAAATAAAAATGTTAATGTAGATCTAGCAATTGTTGGTGATGTAAAATTGGTGCTAAAAAAATTAATATCATCACTAAAACAAAAACACCCAAACTTCGTAGAATCAAATAAACAAGGAATATCTTCCTGGTGGAAGCAAATTGAGGTATGGAGAAAGAAAAACTCACTTGGATTTTCTAACAGTAGAGAAGTAATTAAACCACAATATGCAGTGCAAAGGTTATATGAACTTACCAAAGCTCAAGATACTTTTATAACGACAGAAGTTGGTCAACATCAAATGTGGGCTGCACAACATTATAAGTTTGATAAACCAAATAGGTGGATGACTTCTGGAGGACTTGGTACCATGGGCTACGGTTTACCCGCTGCTATTGGTGTTCAAATAGCTAACCCAGATAAATTGGTTATAGATATTGCTGGAGAAGCTTCAGTTTTAATGACTATGCAAGAAATGTCTACTGCAGTTCAGTATAACCTTCCAATAAAAATATTTATTCTTAATAATCAATACATGGGAATGGTAAGACAATGGCAAGAGTTATTACATGAAAAAAATTATTCAGAAAGCTATACAGCTGCTTTACCAGATTTTGTAAAGCTTGCAGAAGCTTATGGATGTGTTGGTATAAGAGCTAATAAACCTGAAGAATTAGATAAAAAAATTGTTGAAATGTTATCAATTAATAAACCTGTAATTTTTGATTGTGTTGTAGATAAAATTGAGAATTGTTATCCAATGATTCCGTCTGGTAAAGCTCATAACCAAATGTTATTGGGTCAACAGGATGAAGAAAAAGAAATTTCTGAAGAAGGAAAAGTATTGGTTTAACTATGATAAAATCAGCTTACAGCTTTTCCACAAAAAAAGAAAAAAATGAAAATCATATTATTGTTGTTTGGGTTGATAATGAGTCAGGTGTTTTAGCCAGGGTAATAGGTTTATTTTCTGGAAGAGGATATAATATAGATTCTCTCGCAGTAGCCGAAGTAGATAAAAAAAAAAATATTTCAAGAATTACTATATCAACATCTGGCACTTTTCAGGTTTTGCAACAGATAAAGTTACAGTTGGGAAAACTGGTGCCAGTTCATAAAGTTGCAGATTTTCCTAGAAATAAAAAAACTCTTTTAAGAGAAATGGCCTTATTAAAGGTAGTTTCTTCAAAAGCGAAGCTAGAAAAAGCAAAAAAATTATGTAAAAAATATAAATATACTATATTAGATAAAACAGAAAAATCTTTTGTGCTTGAAGTTTCTGCTTTAAAGAAAGAAATTGATGAATTGGTAAAAAAGTTACAACCTTTGGGTTTAGCCAGCACATCTAGAACAGGAGTAGTTGCTATGACTAAAGGCTCTGAAGTTTATAAACAAAATTAACGCTAAAGGATAATTTATGAAAATGTTTTACGAGAAAGATACCGATGTTAACTTAATAAAAAATAAGAAAATTGCAATTTTTGGTTATGGTAGTCAGGGTCACGCCCATGCTCTTAATTTAAAAGATAGTGGAGTCAAAGAAGTAGTAGTTGCTTTAAGAGAAGGATCATCTAGCAAAGCTAAGGCTGAGTCAAAAGGTTTAAAAGTTATGAATTTATCTGATGCAGCTGAATGGGCTGATGTAGTAATGATTTTAACCCCTGATGAGTTGCAAGCAACGATATATAAGAATCATATTGAACAAAGAGTTAAAGAAGGAACAAGTATAGCTTTCGCGCATGGATTAAATATTCATTATGAACTGATTAATGCAAGAAAAGATTTAGATGTTTTTATGGTTGCACCAAAAGGACCAGGGCACTTAGTTAGAAGTGAATATGAAAAAGGTGGAGGGGTACCCTGTTTATTTGCCGTACATCAAAATGGTTCAGGAAAAGCAAGAGACCTTGCAATGTCTTATGCTTCTGCTGTTGGAGGAGGTAGATCAGGAATTATTGAAACAACATTTAAAGATGAGGTAGAAACAGATTTATTTGGAGAACAAACTGTTTTATGTGGAGGATTAGTTGAATTAATAAAAAACGGTTATGAAACTTTAATAGAAGCAGGTTATGAACCAGAAATGGCATATTTTGAAACTGTTCATGAAGTTAAATTAATAGTTGATTTAATTTATGAAGGCGGAATAGCAAATATGAATTATTCTATTTCAAATACCGCAGAGTACGGGGAATATGTTTCTGGGCCAAGAATTGTTAATAAAGCGGAAACAAAAAAAAGAATGAAAGAAGTATTATCTGATATCCAATCTGGAAAATTTACTAAAGAGTGGATGGCAGAGTGTAAAACTGGGCAAAAAAAATTCTTAAAAACCAGAAAAGAGTTAGCTAATCATTCAATTGAAAAAGTAGGCTCAGGATTAAGGGCAATGATGCCTTGGATCGGTAAAAACAAATTAGTTGATAAGGATAAAAATTAATTTGACCCGATTTAGGTATTTAATTTCAAAAATCTTTTGCACATAACCCGCTTTGGTTGTATTATATTAATCTAAAAATTAATGTTTCCATGCAATAGCTTGGAATGAGGGATAATGCCAGAAGACAAAAATAGAGTTTATATATTCGATACTACTATGCGAGATGGAGAGCAGTCTCCAGGCGCATCAATGAGCTTGGAAGAAAAATTAAATATATCTTATTTGTTTGATCAAATTGGCATAGATATTATCGAAGCAGGTTTTCCAGCAGCATCAAAAGGAGATTTTGAAGCAGTCAGCGAAGTTAGTAAAATTTTAAAAACATCAATTCCTTGCGGATTATCAAGACACACAAAAAAAGATATAGATGCTTGTCATGAGTCATTAAAATTTGCAGAACGATTTAGAATCCATACTTTTATTTCAACTAGTCCATTGCATATGAAGCATAAGCTAAATAAAAATCCTCAAGAGGTTTTAGAAGCAATTAAAGAGCATGTAACTTATGCAAGAAAATTTACAGATAACGTTGAATGGTCATGCGAAGATGGAACTAGAACTGATATTGATTTTATGTGCAAAACAATTGAGTTAGCAATAAAATGTGGAGCTACAACAATAAATATCCCAGATACAGTTGGATATTCAGTACCATCTGAATTTACCAAAATTATAAAACATTTAATGAATAATGTGCCAAATATAGACAAGGCTATTTTGTCAACGCATTGTCATAATGATTTAGGCCTTGCAGTTGCAAATTCTTTAGCTGGGGTTGTAGCTGGAGCTAGGCAAGTTGAATGCACAATAAACGGAATAGGAGAAAGAGCTGGAAATGCTGCTCTTGAAGAAATAGTAATGGCAATGAAGACACGAAATGATTTAATGCCATTTCACACAAATATTAATACCACGCTTTTAAATAAAGCGTCGAAACTTGTTTCAAGCGCGACGTATCCAGTGCAATTTAATAAAGCGATAGTTGGTAAAAATGCTTTTGCTCATGAAGCGGGCATTCATCAAGATGGAATGTTAAAAAACAGAAATACTTATGAAATAATGACACCTGAAAGTGTTGGGGTAAAACAAAGTTCATTAGTAATGGGAAAACATTCTGGTAGACACGCCTTTAAAGAAAAATTAAGTGATCTTGGTTATACAGGAATAACCGATGATATTATTCAAACTGCATTTGGAAAGTTTAAAGTTCTTGCCGATAAAAAAAAACATGTATATGACGATGACATTGCTTCATTAGTAGACGATAGTTTGATCAAAGAAGATAATGTAATTAATCTAAAATCTCTAAAAGTTTTTGCTGGAACAGGAGAACCACAAAAAGCAGATATGACATTAGAAATTTATGGAAAAATTAAAAAAGCATCTGAAACAGGAGACGGACCAGTGGATGCAATTTTTAAATGTATAAAGAAATTATATCCACATGAAGTGAAACTACAATTATATCAAGTACATGCTGTGACTGAAGGAACTGATGCACAAGCTACAGTAAGCGTAAGAATTGAGGAAAAAGGAAAAACAACTGTGGGTCAAGCAGCCGACACCGACACTCTTGTTGCTTCCGCAAATGCTTATTTAAATGCACTGAACAAGATGATTCTAAAAAGAAATAAAACTGCGCCTGAAGAATATGAAAATAAAAAAATGAAAGGAATATAATGATTAAAATGTTTGAAAACATAACTAAATTTTGGTCAACAGATATGGCTATAGATTTAGGTACAGCGAATACTTTAGTATTTGTAAAAGGTGAAGGTGTTGTTCTTAATGAGCCTTCAGTAGTAGCTATAATAGAAGAAAAAGGTAGGAAATCAGTTCTTGCAGTTGGGGATGAAGCTAAAACTATGTTGGGAAGAACACCTGGAAACATATCTGCAGTAAGACCCCTAAGAGACGGAGTAATAGCGGATTTCGTAGTTACAGAGGAAATGATAAAACATTTCATTAAAAAAGTACATAAAGGCAAGGCATTTGCAACTCCAAGAATTTTGATTTGTGTTCCCACAGGATCGACTCCAGTAGAAAGAAAAGCTATTCAAGACTCAGCTTTAGCCGCAGGAGCTAGAAAAGTAAACCTGATTGAGGAACCTATAGCAGCAGCAATAGGTGCTGGATTGCCTATTTCAGAAGCAACAGGTTCAATGGTTGTTGATATTGGTGGAGGGACTACCGAAATTGCTGTTTTATCATTAGGTGGGGTTGTTTATGCAAATTCACTTAGAGTGGCTGGAGACGCAATGGATCAAGCTATAATTTCTTACATGAGAAAACAATTTAATTTATTAGTTGGTGAGGCGAGTGCAGAGAAAATAAAAAAAGAAATAGGTACTGCTATACCAACTAGCGGTAATACATATTTAATGAAAGGTAGAGACATAAGATCAGGCACACCAAAAGAAATATCTTTGAGGGAAGAGGATACATCTGAAGCTTTAAAACCTGTATTAAATCAAATTATGGCAGGAATTAAAGACGCTTTAGAAAAAACCCCGCCAGAATTATCTGCAGACCTAGTAGATATGGGTTTAGTTTTAACAGGAGGTGGGGCCTTGCTTAAAAATATAGATAAACTTATTACTAAGGAAACTGGACTTCCAGTTTCAATAGCAGAAGATCCGCTATCTTGTGTTGCACTGGGAACTGGAAAAGCTCTAGATCAAGAAGCGGCATTCTCTACAATGTTAGTTCGATAATTTGAAAATATTAAGTTATGGATACAAGTCGTGGGGATGTAAGTATAGCAATTCGATCAGCGTTGCTAGCAAAAGGAACCAAGCAAAGATTTTCTTTATTTGCGCTTGTAATAATTTCTATTTTATTTATTTTTATCGAAAATATTGAATCAAAGCCTCTTAACTATTTTAGGGCCTTGGTTAAAGATTCAATATACAGAGGCTCTTTAATTGTATCTGCCCCAATTAAAACTTTTAAGAATATTTCAAATTTAGCTCAGGAGCATGTAAGCCTCTATAAAAATTATAGTGAGTTAAAATCAGAAAACATTCAATTAAAAAATAGCATTTCTAAGTCAGACTATTTAGAATTAGAAAATACTCAATTAAGAAAATTAATTGAAGAACAGGTATCATCATCCAAAAATTTTGTAAGCGCAAGAGTTATGCTAGACAAACAAAGCCCATATTTGAATTCTTTTATTATTAATGTTGGAAGTAATAAAAATATTAAAAATGGTCAAGCTGTTTTTGATGGAGAAAATTTTGTAGGGAGAATTGTTGATGTAAATTTTTTTTCATCTAGAGTTTTGCTTGTTTCGGATTTAAATAGTAAAATTCCTATAATAACTGAACCATCAGGCTTTCATGCTATTTTATCTGGACATGGTAAAAACTACCCTACATTAGAATTTTTACCAGAAGACCATACAATTAAAACAGGAGATAAAGTTTACACATCTGGAAAAGAAGGGATTTTTTCTCCAGGTATTCCTATTGGACAGATCGAAATTAAAAAGGAAATTGTTGAAGTAAAATTATTTTCAGATTTAGATCAGATTACTTTTGTCAACATTAATTTAGAAAACACAAAGGAACCAAACTAAGGATTTTATGGCTTCAGTATTTAGACAAATAAGATTTAAATTTTATGAACTATTACCATTGATATTACTTTTTTTTATTTCATTAAATGGAAATTCAATAATTAATCTAAATTTTTTCTCAATAAATATCCATTATATTATAGTTTATTTTTGGGTTTTGAGACAACCCCAAAGCCTTGGATATGGTTTTATATTTCTGTCAGGAATAATTAGCGATGTAGTTTTTGGTCTTCCGTTAGGAGTTAACGCTTTATCCTTGCTTATTATGGCCGCTGTAGCAGCGTATGTAAGATTTGTAACTGTAAGAATAACTTTAATAAACGATTGGATAAGTTTTGTGCCAGCTTTGTTAATTGCAAATTTTATTTATTTTTTTTCTCTTTATTTTTCTAATATCAATATAGATTATTTATCATTATTCATAAATTCAGTTTTTACATTTATTTTTTATCCGGTTCTATGGGGGGTATTTTCATTAATATTAAACTTAATAAGATCATAATTTATGCTCAGCTTTTCTGAAACATTTCAAAATAAATCAAAATTAATTAGCAGAAGGATGTTTATTTTATCGTCTTTGAAAATAGTTGTATTTATTGGAATTATTAGTCGTCTTTTTTATTTACAAATATCAGAAAGTATAAAATGGCGAACTTTATCGGACAAAAATAGATTAAGGGAATGGAAAATTGCACCTCAAAGAGGAATTATAGTTGATTATTTTGGAAATGAAATTGCTACAAATACGCAAGTTTTTCAACTACACATGATACCCGAAGATGTTCCAGATCTTGAAACTCTTTTCTTTAAGTTGGCAAGACTAATTGATTTTGACGATAAAAAAAGAAGAATTTTGATTAAGAGATTAAAGAAAAGAAAACCTTGGGAACCAATTATTATTTCGGACAATTTAACATGGTCTGAATTTTCTAAATTAAATTTATTTTTACATGAAATTGAAGGGATTAAGCCAATAGTTTCAATCGCAAGAAAATATCTAGAAGATGGATCTTCCTCACATCTTGTTGGGTATGTATCAGATACTAGCACAAAAGATTTAGAAAATAGTGAATTATTGAGAGAAATAAATATGCCAGGTCTAAAAACTGGAAAAAATGGTTTAGAAAAATTTTTAAACGATGAAATGATTGGTAGACCAGGGTTTCAAAGATTTGAGGTTAATGCAGCTGGAAAAAGAATTAAAGAATTAAAATTAATTAAAGGTGTACAAGGTAAAAATTTTAGAATTACGATTGACCAAGAGGTGCAAGAATTTGCAGGAAAGGCAATCAAAGATGTAAGTGGATCAGTTTGTGTAATGGATATTTATACTGGCGATATTGTTTCTATGGTATCTAGCCCGACTTATAATCCAAATAAATTTGTTCATGGAATAAGTCAAAAAGATTGGGATAATTTAATTCAGAATAATAAAAAACCTCTTATAAATAAACCCCTTGCGGGGCTTTATCCACCTGGATCAACAATAAAACCTATAGTTGCTCTTTCTGCTTTAGAAAATGATGTTATTAGTCCAAAACTTATAGTTGAATGTAAAGGTAATGTTGAACGTTACGGCCAAACCTATCACTGTTGGAAAGAAAAAGGCCATGGTTACATGAGTTTGAGAAGTGCAATTAAACAATCATGTGATATTTATTTTTATGAGGTAGCAAGACGATTAGGAATTGATCGATTGTCTGAAACGTCAAAAAAGTTTGGATTAGGAAAAAAAGTTTTAGATTCTTTTTATGAAGAGCGTTCAGGTGTAGTACCAAATACAAAATGGAAATTAAAAAATTTAGGCCAACCTTGGTATTTAGGAGAAACTTTAATTAGTGGAATCGGTCAAGGCTATTTTCAAAGTACTCCATTACAATTATGTTTAATGATGGCCCAATTGGCAAATGGAGGATATGAAATTAAACCAAGGATAGTTGATGATAAATATGCTTTAACGGATACGATAAATGCTTGGAGAGATGAATTTACTGCAATTAATAATAATTTAGAAATAAATAATCCAAAATTAAAAAAATTATTTAGAAATCAAGAAAATATTAAGTTAGTTCTTGAAGCTTTATATGGTGCTACTAACGAGCCTTTAGGAACTTCTTACAGATCAAGACTTACCAAAAAAGAATATATTTATGCAGGTAAAACTGGAACGTCACAAGTAAAAACTATCACTAAAGAGCAGCGTGAGAAAAAATTGAAAAATGAAGATTTGCCATATGAATCTAGAGATCATGCTCTATTTGTAGCTTTTGCTCCTTATAAAAATCCTAGGTACGCTATTAGTGTTGTTGTTGAACATGGCGGCGCTGGTAGCTCTGCTGCAGCTCCGATTGCAAAAAAAGTATTAAAAAAAGTTTTAGAAAGACACCAAGCAAGAAAAATATATCAACTTGATTTATTCAATGAGGTTTAAAAAATGATACAGCAAAATTTCTATAGGGGCAATATGAGGTTTAGTGATAAAGTCCTTGCTTTAGATTACATATTAATTTTTTTTATTTTATTGCTAGGTATAATTAGTTTTTTTGCAATGTATTCAACCGAACAAGGAAAATTTGGTTACTACACTCAAAGTCATGTATATAGATTTTGTGCGTTTTTTTTAGTTTTTATAATCGTTTCATTTTTTAGTACTCAATTTTGGTTTAAATCATCATATTTATTTTATTTAATAGTGCTAATTCTATTATTTTTAGTTGATATGTTTGGAATTACTGCTTCAGGTTCTAAACGTTGGATTAATTTGTTTTTTATTAATCTTCAACCGTCTGAACTAATGAAAGTCACTTTAATAGTTTTTTTATCTAGATATTACTATAAAATTCCCTCGGATAATGTTTCAAATATTAAGCATATATCTATCCCGCTTTTTTCAATATTAATTCCAGTTTTCTTAGTTCTTTCACAACCAGATTTAGGAACATCTGTACTTATTACAATTGGAGGTATAGCAGTTATTTGGCTGACAGGTTTCAGAATTAAATATTTTCTCTATTCATTTTTTGTTTTAATTTGTCTGATACCAGTTGGAATTTCATTGTTAAAACCATATCAAAAATTAAGAATTCTAACTTTCTTAGACCCAGAAAGAGATCCTTTAGGTGCAGGATATCAAATTATTCAATCGAAAATTGCAGTAGGGTCTGGGGGGCTATCAGGAAAAGGTTTTTTGCAAGGGAGTCAAAGTTATCTTGATTATTTGCCAGAAAAGCATACTGATTTTATATTTACTTTATTTTCAGAAGAATTTGGTTTTTTTGGATCCATGTTTCTTTTGTTCATTTACGTAATTATTATTTACAGAATTATTAGAATTGGGAATATGGCAAAAAATAATTTTGCAAGATTGTATTGTTTTAGTTTTGCTACAGCATTTTTTTCCTATGTAGCAGTTAATATGTCAATGGTGCTTGGTTTACTACCTATAGTAGGTTCTCCGCTACCTATTCTGTCATATGGTGGTTCGTCAATGCTTGCAATGATGATTGGCCTGGGCATAGTAATGAGCTGTAAAGTATATCATCAGGATGAATTGAGTTAAAAAAGTTTTTTGTAAAAACAACTTAGAATTGAATTATTAAATACCTAATTTGGGTCAAAATTAATTTTTTTTTCATTTTTAAAAAGCTATTTTTTATGCTTAAATTAAAACAATGTTTAAAAAATTACGTAGCTCAGAAGAAAATAAACTCAACCACAGTGGTAGATCGTACATCGGTGAAACTTTACAGTTAGAGGGAGACATTAGATCGTCAGGCTCCGTTGATGTAGCGGGTTTAATAAATGGTAATGTTTTTGTTTCTGAGATGATAATAATTGATACCGGTTCGGTAAGAGGTTCAATAGAAGCAGGTAGTATTGAAATAAATGGGCATGTAGAAGGTAAAATTACTGCTGATACAGTAATAGTTGGAAAGAGTGCTGTAATCAAAGGTGATATTTTATTTAAAAGCACTTTAAAAACTGAAGAGGGCGCAGATATTGATGGTTACATCAAGCGTGCGAACAAAGGAAAAATTAATACAGAAGAAGATATCAAGATAGAAGAAATAGTCGAAAGAGAAAATTTACAAAAACCAAGAATTTCCCCGGTTGTACATAAAGAAGCAGTTTAATTTGTCATTTTGACATCTAATATTCAATTAATAAATAATATATAACCAAATTATTATGAGTGAGGGCGCTAATCTAAAATCATCGATTGGAGTTATAGGTGCTGGTATCCAAGGAGTATGTATTTCTCTTTATCTAATCAAAAAAGGTTTTAATGTTACATTAATAGATAGAGATGAACCTGGAAACAAATCTGCCTCTTATGGAAATGCAGGTCATTTTTCGCCATACGCATCTGTGCCAATAAATAGGCCAGATATATTAGCAGATGTTCCCTCGATGTTATTAAACTCAACAGGACCATTGGCGCTTAAATGGAATTACGTACCAAAAATGATTCCATGGTTTTTAAAATTTATAAAGAATTGTTCGACAAAAAAAATGCTTCATACTGCAAGGTACATGCATCAAATTTTAGACTTAGCTTTACCTGCTTATGATGAACTATTCCAAGATATAGATATTTCAAATTTGGTTGAGAATAAAGGTATAATTTATTTTTGGACTAATAAAGATTTAAAAAGTAGAGAACTAGAAATTAAAATTAGAAACGATTTAGGAGTTAAACAACAATTACTTAAACCAGATGAAATCCACGATTTAGAACCTCATATAAAAAGAATTTATCATGGAGGAATTTTATATTCTGACGCAAGACATGCAAGAAACCCAAAAAAAATATTACTAAAATTATTCGATTTATTTTTGCAAAAAGGGGGAAAATTTATTAAACAAAATGTTGTATCTGTTAATTTTACGGAAGATAATAAGCCAATTATAAAAACAGATTTCAATTCTTATAATTTTGATAAATCTGTAATAGCTTGTGGAGCTTTTTCAAAAAAATTAACAGATCAAGCAAATGAAAAAATTCCACTTGATACAGAAAGAGGGTACCATGTTCATTTTAAAGGATACGACCATCTACTTTCTCGACCTGTTATATTTTTGAATAGAGGATTTGGAATTACTCCGATGGAGCAAGGTTTAAGAGTAGTTGGAACCGTAGAATTTGGAGGTTTAAAAAATCCAGTTAGTAAAAAAAGAATTTTAAATCTTGTAAATAATGCAAAATATCTTTTCCCAGATCTAGAAGAAAGTCAGCATGAAGACGAATGGCTAGGTTTTAGACCAACTTTACCAGATTTTTTACCAGTTTTAGGCCCATCAAAAAACCATAAAAATTTATTTTACTCATTTGGACATCATCATCTGGGATGGACACTAGGAGCAATTTCTGGGAAAATTATTTCAGGAATAATCGCAGGTGAGAAAACAAACTTAGATCTTTCTCCATATAACTCTTCAAGGTTTAGCTAGGAGAATTTTGATTTCCAAGAACCAAAGTGCTTTTATTTTTCTTATACTTGCTACCTTATTTTGGTCTGGTAATTTTATTGTAGGTAAAGCAGCAACTCTTTTTGAAATTCCGCCTTTTTCATTAAATTTTTATAGATGGACTTTTGCATGGTTAATCTTAGCTCCGTTTACTCTTAAAGAAATTATTCAAAAAAAAAATCATATATTACAAAATATAAAACTTATTTTAGTTCTTGGAATAACCAGTATTACTATATTTAATTCAATAGTTTATTATTCACTAAATTTTACTCAGGTGATTAGTGGAGTATTAATGATTTCTACGATACCAGTTATGATAATTTTTTTTAGCTGGATATTTAAAATTGAAAAAACTAATATTTATCAAATTTTAGGAGTCGTTTTATCACTTATAGGTGTTGCAATAATAGTAACAA
>MDSV01118082.1_pt1 | contig 15547 bp, 16 predicted proteins | sample 810851 | NCBI WGS metagenome assembly MDSV01 (sample SAMN05326640, study PRJNA326480) | marine metagenome | isolation source: seawater | place: Atlantic Ocean: North East | collected 2012
AATGTTAACCACTCTACCAAATTTATTTTTTAACATTTTTTTAATAGCATGCTTAGAAAGTAAAAAGGTAGATGTTAAATTTAAATCTATAACTCTTTTCCATTCATCATCTTTCAACCTTAAGGATAAGTTATCATTATTAATTCCCGCATTATTAACTAATATATCTAATCCTCCCAGTTCTAATGCAACATCATCAATAAATTCCTCTATTCTAGAATGTTCAGATATGTCAAATTTTTTTATTTTAATATCTGGATTTTCTTTTTTAATTTTGTCTAATTTTTCACTCTTTGTACCAGTACCAAGAACTGTTCCTCCAAGCGAAATGAACTTTTTTGTTAAAGCATTTCCAATTCCACCAGTTGCTCCTGTAATTAAGATTTTTTTATTTTTAAAATTTATCATTTTTTATATCCTCTATAGAATTAATATTTGATATTTTTACATCTTTTGTGATTTTTTTAACTAATCCTGAAAGTACTTTTCCAGGACCTATTTCTAAAAAATCATTAACACCATAATTTTTCATATAATTTACACTTTCTCTCCATCTTACTCTTGAAGTTATCTGATCAACTAATAGTGGCTTAATTTTGTTAATATCATTCTCTTCTTTAGCTGTAACATTGCTTATAATACATGGTTTAGGTTTTAAAAAGTTGGTATCTTCAATTTTATGTTTCATATTATCTGCTGCTTTTTTCATTAAAGAACAGTGAAATGGTGCGCTTACTGGTAAAATTATTCCTTTTTTCTTTTTTTTTTTTAAATTTTCACTGAAATCAAAAATAGTATTTTTTTTTCCACTTACAACAATCTGACCATTGCTGTTATCATTTGCAATTTCGCAAATTTCTCTTTCTGAAAAAATTTTTATTTCTTTCTCAACTTCCTCTAAAGTTAACCCAAGTACCGCAATCATAGCCCCTTCTCCTTCGGGAACTGCTTCTTGCATTGACTTACCTCTCTCATGTAATAAATAAGCAGCTTTTTCTAAAGATATTGATCCTGCGCAAACAAGAGCTGTATATTCTCCTAGTGAATGCCCTGCAAAGAATTTTGCACTGTTCAAATTATAACTATACTCATTATTTAAAACATTAAATATTGATACACCTACAGCCATAATTGCAGGTTGAGTATTTTGAGTTAATTTCAACTCAGATTCAGGACCATTTAATATGATATTAGAAAGAGAAAAACCTAGAGTTTCGTCAACATTATTGAAAGTTCGTTTCACTGAGTCAAATTTATTGTAAAAATCTGATCCCATACCAATATATTGCGACCCTTGCCCAGGAAATAAAACTGCTCTCATAAATATAATATAATTAATTTTTAGTAGTTGTATATTGAAAATTTTAATAGTATAAAACCACTTCCTCTACCAATAAAAAGGTGGATTTTCGATATTGATATCGAATTAACCAAGGAATAAACAAATGAATTGTTACGAACACACTTTTATAACTAAACAAGACCTATCTGAAGGCGACGCAAAAAAAGTAGTTAATAAATACGAAGATTTAATAAAAAAAAATTCAGGAAAAATTTTAAAAATTGAAGAGTGGGGATTAAGAAATCTTGTTCACAAAATTAAAAATAATAAAAAAGGTTATTACTTTCATATCAAACTAGAAGGAGATGGAAGTACAATTGAAAAGCTCGAAAAAGCAGAAAATATTGATGAAGCTTTAATACGTTATTTAACTGTAAAAGTAAAAAAGCATGACCTTAAAAATAATTATTTTGAAAAAAAGGAATATTAATATTTATCATCAAATATGAAAAGAAATAAAAAATATAAAAAAAAACAAGGTAGCAGATATTCGAAATTAAGTTTGTTTCAAAAACCAGAAACAAAATTTTTTAAATCATGCCCTTTGTCTGGAAAAAATGCACCTATAATTGACTATAAAAATATTAAATTATTAAAAAAGTATATTTCTGAAAGTGGAAGAATATTGCCTTCAAGAATAACTTCTGTTTCATTAAAAAAACAAAAAGAATTATCAAGATCAGTCAAGAGAGCGAGATTGCTAGCATTACTATAAGGTAAATTATGGAAGTTATTCTGTTAGAAAATATTAAAAATCTTGGAAAGATAGGAGATGTAGTAAATATTAAAAGAGGATATGGACGTAATTTTTTGATAAAATACGGAAAAGCCCTAAAAGCATCGAAAGAAAATATAGAAATAGTAAATAAGAAAAAAGCTCAACTTAATGAAAAAAATGTATCACTAAAGAAAGCTGCTAAAAAAATATATGATATTATTAATAATAAAAAATACAAGTTTGCAAGACGTGTAAAAGACAATAATGAGTTATATGGCTCAATAAAACCAAAAGAAATTTCAAACATAATAGAAGATTCAGACAAAACAGAAATTAAACCTTCCCAGATCGATTTAAGTAAGGAAATAAATAAAATTGGTTCATACGAAGCAAAAATTAATTTACATGCTGAAATTCAAGCTAAAATTCTTATTGAAGTTGTAAAAGAAGAAGAAAAAAATTAATTTTTAACACCATTTTTCCACAGAAATTTTATTACGTGTATAACTTTTAAGTTTTTTTTATTATTTTTTAGTATTAAGTCTTATTAAAAATAATGACTAATCAGCCTTTTAAAATTATTGAAAATTCGCAAAAACAATTACCTAGCAATATTGAAGCTGAACAAGCAGTTATTGGGTCAATATTAGTTTCAAACGATATTTATGACGAAGTATCACTGATAATTGATTCTAAGAAATTCTTTGATCCTATACACGTAAAAATATACGAAACAATTGAAAGTTTAATAGCAAAAGGCCTTTTAGCTAACCCAATTACGCTAAAAAATCACTTTGAGAATAATGAAGGCTTAAAAGAATTAGGCGGCCAAGAGTATTTGATAAAAATTACTAAATTTTCTACTTCAGTAAAACAAACTATTGATTATGCAAATATTGTACAAGAAATGCATGTCCGCAGAGAATTAATTAAAATTTCTGAATCTGTTTTAGATCAAGCATCTCATAGCAATGAAGTTCAAAAATCAGGAGAAACAATTATTCAGAATGCTGAAAAATTGTTGTTTGACTTAGCAGAAAGAGGTCACTTTAATCAATCCTTTATGAAATTTGAAAGCGCCCTTAAACAAACTATAGAAATGGCAAAAAGCGCTTATCAAAATGAAGAAGGTATAGTTGGTGTTCCTACAGGACTTACCGATTTAGACTCACGATTAGGAGGTTTACATAAGCAAGATCTAGTTATTATCGCTGGAAGACCATCTATGGGAAAAACTGCTCTTGCAACAAATATAGCTTTTCATGCTGCTAAAAATATAGAAAAAAAAGGATCTAAATCAACTGTAGCATTTTTTTCTTTAGAAATGTCTTCAGAACAACTTTCAACCAGAATACTTTCTGAACAATCAAGAATAAGATCAAATGATATTAGAAGAGGAAAAGTTTCTGAAAAAGAGTTTGAACAATTCATAGAAACATCAAAAAATATATTTGAATTACCTTTATATATAGATGAAACTCCAGCTATAACAATAGCTGCTATAAGCAATAGATCAAGAAGAATTAAAAGGCTTTTTGGACTGGAATTAATTATTGTAGATTATATTCAATTAATGAGATCAAGTGGTGGAAGAGAATACAATAGAGTACAGGAAATCTCTGAAATTACTCAAGGATTAAAAGCGTTAGCAAAAGAACTTAATGTCCCTGTGCTTGCTTTGTCCCAACTTTCAAGAGCAGTTGAACAGAGAGATGACAAAAAACCACAATTAGCCGATTTGAGAGAATCTGGATCTATTGAACAAGATGCAGATGTGGTAATGTTTGTTTATAGAGAAGCATATTATCTTGAAAGAAAAGAACCTACTTTAGGATCTATCGAACATGCGGAGTGGCAACAAAAAATGGATGAAATATCTCGTTTGGCAGAAATAATGATTGGTAAACAAAGACATGGACCAACTGGAAATGTTAAAGTTGAATTTGAAGCAATGTATACTAAGTTTAAAGACTTAGAAAATAAGTAACTTTGCCAATATAATGTTTGAAAAAATATATAAAAATTTAATAATTGAAAAACCTAAATTTACTCTATCAATTCTAATTATTTTATTACTGAGCTTTGGTTATTTTTCCAAAGATTTTCAATTAGACGCTTCATCAGATACATTACTTTTAGAAAACGATCCTGATTTAAAATATTTGAGAGAAGTAAATTCAAAATATGGATCAAAAGATTATTTAGTTCTTACCTATACTCCAAAAAAAAATTTATTAGATTTAGATACAATAAAAAATCTCACAAATTTAAAAAATGAATTAATAAGCCTTGAATGGACTAGCGATGTAATAACTATACTTGACGTACCTTTACTAAAAAATAATGACGAACCACTAGCTGAAAGAATTAAGAATTATAAAACGCTATCAAGTGAAGATGCTGATAAAAAAAGAGGTTTCCAAGAAATTATTAATAGTCCTATTTACAGAGAATTTGTTATTAGTAAAGACGGAAATACTAGTGGAATCTTAGTTTATATAAAAAATAATAAAAAGATGTCTGATCTTATAATTAAAAAAAATGACTACTTAAACAAAATTGATAATAAAAAATTGAATTCAAATGAGAATAAACAGTATAAAAAATTTCTTCGTGAGTATGATAACTTTAAAAAATTATATAATAAAAAAAATCATCAAAATATTAATGAAATTAGAAGTATCATAAAAAAATACCAAGACTCAGCTAAAATTCATTTAGGTGGCATACCCATGATAGCAGATGACATGATGACTTATGTCAAAAATGATATAGTGGTATTCGGTGCTGGCGTCTTTCTTTTTATAATTTGCACCTTGTGGTTTGTTTTTAGAAGTTTTTTATGGGTTCTTATTCCCTTGTTAAGTTGTTTTTTTTCAGTTTTTATAATGGTTGGGTTGCTAGGATTATTAGGTTGGAAAGTCACAGTAATATCTTCAAATTTTATAGCTTTAATGCTTATTTTAACTATGGCTATGAATATTCATATAAGTGTTAGATATTTACAATTTAAAAAGGAAAATCCTAACACAACAAACAGTGAAGCAATTCTTTGGACTTCAGGTAAAATGTTTTGGCCAATTTTATATACTGTCCTTACAACTATTTGTGCTTTTTTATCTCTTATATTTAGTGGTATTAAACCTATTATTGATTTTGGTTGGATGATGACCCTTGGTCTCTTGGTTTCGTTAACTGTAACTTTTACTTTGCTTCCTGTTATATTAAATTTATTAAGTAAAAATACTTCTAACTTTAGAGATGAAGGAAAGTCGAAAATTACCTCTTTATTAAGCAAAGTTGCTCAAAAAAATACTAAAACTATTTTTACGTCTGCTCTACTTGTTGTAGTTATAAGTGTTGTGGGTATTTTTAAATTAGAAGTAGAAAATAGTTTTATAAATTATTTTGATCAAGACACTGAAATATATAAGGGTATGAAGTTAATTGATGATAAACTTGGAGGAACAACACCTCTTAGTGTAATTCTAAAATTTCCAGAAGATGAAGATAAAGCAGTTGAAAATGAAGATGATGAGTTTGAAAGCTGGGACGATGAAGATCAAGATGATGCAAAGTATTGGTTTACTAGAAATAAAATAGATGTGATTACTAGTGTGCATGACTATATTGATAGTTTAGAAGGTGTGGGTAAAGTCATCTCTTTTGCTTCTATAGTTAGAGTGGCTGAAGACCTTTTTGATGGTAAAAAGTTAGAGGGATTAGAAATGGGCGTCCTTTATACTAAGTTGCCTGACTCAATAAAAAAAGAAGTTATAGATCCTTATATTTCTATAAATAATAATGAAGCTAGAATTAATTTAAGAATTATAGATTCACAAGAAAATCTTAGAAGAAATGAATTGATTAAAAAAATTAACTATGATTTAGAGAATAAATTAGGATTAAATAAAAATGAATTTAAATTAGCAGGTGTTTTAATTCTTTTTAACAATCTTTTACAAAGTTTGTTCAAGTCTCAAATATTAACTTTAGGAGTTGTGATGGCAGGAATAACTTTAATGTTTTTGGTTCTTTTTAGAAATATAACTCTATCATTGATAGGAGTTGTTCCAAACTTTATGGCAGCTTTTTTAATTTTAGGTATTATTGGATTACTTGAAATACCTTTAGATATGATGACAATAACAATAGCTGCAATAACAATAGGTATAGCTGTAGATAATAGCATTCACTATATATATAGATTTAAAGAAGAATTTAAAAAAATTCGTAATTACAATCAAACTTTAGAAAAATGTCATAATACGGTAGGTGTAGCCATATTAAACACATCAATAACAATTATTTTTGGTTTTTCAATACTCGTTCTTTCTAATTTTATACCAACAATTTATTTTGGTGTTTTTACTGGGATAGCGATGCTTCTGGCAATGCTTTCAGTATTGACACTTCTGCCAAAACTAATTTTAGTAATTAAACCTTTTGGAAATGAATAGTATAATAGAATTTATACAAAATAATATTTCAGCATTTGATCTAATTGTTTTTTTAATTATTGTGTACTCAATGGCACAAAGTGCTGCAAAAGGATTTATGTTAAGTTTGTTATCTTTTTCAAAATGGTTGCTGGCGTTGATAATTACAATAATTTTAGTACCAAAAATAAATCCTTTAGTGCAAGATTACCTGGAGTCAAAATTTGTTGCCGATATAGGATTGGGAATATTTATTTATATACTTTCACTTTTTGTTATAATTAATATAGGTAAAGCTATTGGTAAAGCTGTGAGGTATACAGGTCTTGGTTCAGTTGACAAATTTTTTGGACTAATGTTTGGAATTTTTAAAGGCTATGTAATTTGTGTGTGTGTTTTTTCATTATCTAATTGGTTTTATCCACATCAAAATTGGCCAATTGAAACTGAAGATACCTATTCCTTTGAAATAATATATAAAGGAAGTGAATTTTTGGTCGAAGAATTTCCAAATAGTAAAGATTACTACGATCAAACTGAAGAAAAATTAGAAAAAATATAAATGGGTCGATTAAAAGAAGAATGTGGCATTTTTGGAATTTATAATAATAAAGATGCAGCATCACTCACTGCTTTAGGATTGCATGCATTACAACACAGAGGACAAGAAGGCTGTGGTATTGTCACTTTTAATGGTGAAAATTTTTTTGCAGAAAGAAGACTTGGGTTAGTTGGAGACAATTTTACTAAAGGAAAAGTTTTGGAAAAATTGCTTGGGAATTATGCTATTGGTCATAATCGTTATTCAACTGCGGGAAATAATTTAATAAAAAATGTACAACCTTTTTTTGCTGATCTCCATTCAGGAGGTATTAGTATTGCGCATAATGGAAATTTAAGTAATGCTTTATATTTAAGAAAAGAATTGGTTAAAAATGGTTCTATTTTTCAAACTACATCTGACACAGAAACAATTGTTCAATTAATTGCAAAATCAAAAAGATTAAAATTAATTGATAAAGTGATTGATGCCCTTTTTAAAATACAAGGAGGATATGCTCTTACTATTTTAACAAAAGAAAATTTAATTGGGGTTAGAGATCCTTACGGTATCCGCCCTCTAGTTATTGGAAAACTTAACAAATCTTTTGTTTTAGCTTCTGAAACTTGCGCTTTAGATATAATAGGAGCAAAATTTATAAGAGAAGTGCAAAATGGAGAGCTTGTTATTATAAGTAAAAACGGTTTAGAAAGTATAAAACCATTCACTAAAGTAAAAGAACGATCTTGCATTTTTGAATATATTTATTTTTCAAGACCTGACAGTATTATTAAAAATACTAGTGTTTATGAGTATAGAAAAAAATTTGGTTCTGAATTAGCAAAAGAATCAAATGTTGAAGCAGATCTAATTATTCCAGTTCCTGACTCTGGTGTTCCAGCTGCTATTGGTTATTCAGAAAAAGTAAAAAAAAATGTTGAACTGGGGATTATAAGAAATCACTATGTAGGTAGAACTTTTATTGAACCTACTCAGCAAATTAGGAGTTTAGGTGTTAAATTAAAACATAACATTAATAAAACATTAGTTAAAAATAAGTCCTTAATTTTAATAGACGACTCTTTGGTGAGAGGAACTACCTCTGTAAAAATTATTAAAATGCTTTATGATTCAGGTGCTAAAGAAGTTCATCTTAGAATAGCCTCTCCTCCCATCAAATATCCTGATTATTATGGAGTAGATACACCAAATAAAAATGAACTTCTTGCCTCAAAAATGAACTTAGAGGAAATGAGAAAATTTATTAACGCAACATCACTTAAATTTTTATCTATAGAAGGTTTGTATAAGGCTATGGGTTATGAAAAAAGGGATCCTTCATACCCACAATTTACAGACCATTGTTTTACTGGTGAATATCCAATAAAGCCTATTGATGCCATGAGTAAAGATTCAAAAGATGGTCAAATAACATTTTTGTCTAATCAGCTTTAATTAAATCCTATTAATTTTGAATTATCTGCTAAAATAAATAATGTTCCATTGCTAATTATTGGATGTGAATTTATTGAACTTCCAATTTTTTTAAATTTTTCTACTTTACCCAAAGTAGCCGAACTAACTATTAAAAACCCATTTGATGTAAATGAGTAAATTTTTTGAGAACCTAATATAAAACTTTTTATAGTTGTTTCTCTATGTTTTTCTTTAAGTATCTCTAAAATGTTAGATGATGAGATTATATTACCTGAATCTTTTTCCATAATTACAAAAAAACCATTTTCAGTAACCAAAAAAATATTTTTCCCATCTATAATTGGTGTTCCTAAAGTATTTACCTCTTTTTCCCAATTCATTTTCCCACTTTCTAAATCATATGAAAAAAAAGATGATCCAGCTGAAAATAAAATATGACCCTTATGAATTACTATCATTGACGTTTTAAAAAAATCTGTAGCATGTTTAAATAAAGAGCCAGAAACATTAACTGACCACTTAAGAGTTCCTCTATCAGCATTAATTCTAAATAAATCTCCTGATGAATTAAGCGCAACAAGATCTCCGTCTTGTGAAATAGCTAATGAAAGAAAAAATTGTGATTTAATAAAAGATTTTATCGAACGTAAATCCCATAATATGGAACCATCAGTTGAATTAAAGGCTAATATTCTATTATCTTGGTTAATAATAAAAATTTTATTTTTATAAACTTTAATATAAGACTTAAAAGGAACTCCATGATTTTTAATCCAATTAACTTTTCCACTGTCTAAAGATAAAGAATATATAAAACCTAAATTATCAGTTACAAAAAGGTAATTTTGAAAAATTGAAAAGTTCAAACTTTTGTAGATAGATTTATAAACTTTTTTATAAATATTGATCTTCCAAAGAATTTTTCCTTTGTAATCAGTTTTTGTAATAGTACCTCTATCATCAGTTGATATAATATTATTATTACTAATTAAAGGAGCGGTCCTTGTTCTTAACAAAGGAAATTTATTACTTCCTATTTTTTTTTTAAAGAAAATTTTATCGATGCCTGTTGCATAAATATTACCCAGAGAATTTTGATAGTTCAAACCTGACATTTTCCAAGACGAATTTTTAGTAGCTTGTGATAAAACAATACTTTTTGTTAGTTTAATTTTTTTTGAATAAGTAATATCAGATAAATAAACAGTCTTTTCAGTATCTAGTAATTTTTTTTGCTTTTCTTTAAGTTCAGCAATTCTTCTTTTTTCCTTCTTTCCTTCATTCCAAATTCCAGTCTTATCATCAAATGAACAACTGAATAATAAAAGTAACAATAAAAAGAAAATTAAATTTTTACTTTTATTCATTTGAGATTAAAGCCAGCTGTGATCTTGCTTGTTCATAAAGAACATTATGTAAATTTTCTAAAGAAAACACTTTAGTATAAAATTCTTTTGCTTTTAAATATTCACCTTTTGAGGAAAAATAATCACCTAAAAATAATAAAGCATGAGCATTCCATAAAGAATTTGAATTTAACAAAGGTTGCACGGACTCTAAAACTTCAGATTCATTAAGAAGGTTTTCGTTAAATAACGCTCTTTTATAAATCAATAGATTTTTTATTTCTTCATCAAGTTTAATATTTGATAATAAATAATCAAAAAAACCAGATAATTCTTTTTTATCTTCTATTAAATTCTGATTTAAAATCAAAAAAAGAGATAAAGGAGAATAAGTTTGATCATTAGAATATATTATTTCTTTTAATTTAATTAAGGCTTTATCTTTTTCTTTATTTGATAAGTTTACTTTAGCTTCGACATACTTTTCTGAATTTAGAATTACTTTTTTCTCCTGCTTATATAAATAAAAATTAATAGAAGCATAAAGAATTAATAATGCAGATATTATTGAATAAATTAAGACTTTGTAGGAGTCATAAAAAATTCTAAGTTTAGATTTTTTAGTAACATCATATTGTGTTTCAATAATTTTTTCGTTCATATAAATTTTCTACTTATAAACATTTTTTGAATAAGGAAATTTTCCACTTCTAACTTCTTTCGTATATTTTTTTATGGATTTATCAATAGTTTTTCTTAAATTTGAATATCTTTTTACAAACTTGGCTGAAAAATCAGTTAATCCTAATAAATCATCTACTACCAATATTTGACCATCGCAAGATTTCGATGCTCCTATACCAATTGTTGGAATAGAAATACTTTTTGTAATTTTTCTTGCTAAACTTTCCACAACACATTCTATTACTAAAGCAAAAGCCCCAGATTTGGTAACGGAAATAGCATCATCTATAATTTTTTTGCTTTGGTTAATATTTCTTCCTTTTAATTTGAAACTAGTATCAGTTTGTGGCAATAATCCTATGTGACCCATAACTGGAATGCCTTTATTTACAAGATATTTCATTATACTAGAAATTTTTTTTCCACCTTCTAATTTTACTGCATCACAATGAGTTGATTTTATTATTTTTTTTGCATTTTTATATGCTGAATTTTTATTTGTATATGTTCTATAAGGCATATCAAAAACTACTAAACTTTTATTTGCAAATTTTTTTACAGTTTTTGCATGTAATAACATAGTTTCAATTTTGACATCCTTAGTTGATTTCATTCCATACAAAGTCATACCTAAAGAATCTCCGACTAAAATTATATCACAATATTTATTTGCTATTTCTGCAATAGTTTTTGAATAAGCTGATATGCATGCTATTGGAGTTTTGTTTTTTTTTTTAATAATTTTTTTAATCGTTATTTTTTGCATTATCAGGAATCAATACTTTAAATTTTGTTTCTAATTCATCTTTTTTTGAACATAGAGATTTACAAACTAAACTAAATGTTTCTATTAATTCTTTTGCAATTTTGTAATCAGACTGGGTAATTTTTAAAAGTGTCAGCATATATATTGCTTCTTCATTTTTTGGATTTAAAATTAACACATTATTTAAATTTTTTTCTTCTTCAATAACATTTTCATTTTTTTTAAATATTTTAGCTAAATATAAATAAGATTTTTCACTTTTTGGATTAAACACTATATCTTTTTCAAATAAGAATTTTGACTCATCGTATTTTTTAATATTATAAAGTTTTAAACCTTCATCAAAATAATTGGATTGAACACCAATCGCTTTAAAAGGCATAAATGAAAAAACAGTTAATATTTTTATTATTGTAAAAAATTTTTTCATGATCTGTTTTATTTTTTTTGTACTTTATGTATCATATATTTAAATTTCCTTTGCAATAAATATAAATTTCTTTTGATTCTTTTTTGCTAGATAAAGGTTTGTATTTGACTACTTTTTTAAAATTTTTGTTTGCAATTTCATTTATCTCTTGAAACATTGAGCCCATAAACAGCTTTGACAAAAAAACACCGTTTTTTGATAAAATTCTTGCTGATAAACTCATAGCTTTTAGACATAACTCTCCGGTTTTAAACGAATCTAGTGATTTATTACCTGATGTGTTTGCTGCCATATCTGATAATACAATGTCTATTTTCCTATCAAAATACTTCGTTATTTTTTCTGTAATGGAACTAGATGAAAAATCACCTTTGATAAAATTTACATTATTTATTTTCTCCATTTGCTTAATATCTACAGCTAATATTTTTCCTTTTGTTATTTTTTTACTTGCTACCTGACTCCATCCGCCTGGAGTACAACCCAAATCAAGTAGTAATGAATTGCTATTTAAAAATTTAAACTTCTTGTCCATTTCAATCAATTTAAATGCTGATCTGGATCTGTATCCTTGAATCTTGGATTGAAAAAAAAAAGGATCTTTTTTTTGTTTTTTAAACCAATTTTTTGAAGCTTTATTTTTTTTCAATTATTTAATATAACAAAATTTATAATATATCTTCATCTTCATCGTTCTCTGAAGAAGTAAGGAATTTTTTATTTTTATATCTGTAATTAAAAAAGCTTATTGGTATTAAAAGTATATAAACTATACCCGTTAGAAATAAAGTTTTGAAAGGGTAAAATATTAAAAGACTTACTAATATTCCAATACCTAATAACAAAAAAATTGCATAGTTTCGTGAAATTAAAATTCTTTTTAATGAGTAAGTTGGTATTTTGCTCACCATTAAAAAAGATGTGATTAAAATAAATACCGCACTTATAAGTGAGTAATTTTCTATTTGGCTTAAACCGCTTAAACTAAATATAAGTGGTAAAAGAACTAAGCCAGCACCTGCTGGCGAAGGAACACCTTCAAAAAAATTTATTTTCCAAGTTTCTGTTTCGTTTATGACTGTTAAATTGAAACGAGCTAATCTTAAAGCACAACATACAGCATAAATTAAAACAAGCATCCATCCTAACTTCCCAAACTGATTTAATGTCCAAAAATACATTATGAATCCTGGTGCAACACCAAAGCTAATTACATCAGTTAACGAATCTAATTCTTTACCAACTTTTGATGTTCCTTTTATTAATCTTGCGACTCTTCCATCTAAAGTATCAAGTATAGCTGCAAAACCTATCGCTATGACAGCTATTGAATAATTTAAATCAATTGCAAATTTTATTGAGCTTAACCCTAAACAAACACCAAATATTGTTAGTGTATTTGGCAACAAAGATTTAGGGGTTTTTTTTGGAATTAATTTAAATTCTTTTTTATTTTCTAACATTTTAATTTTTTCTTGCTAATAATGTTTCTCCAGCAATAGTTTTTTGGTTTTTCTTTACTAATAGTTTATAGTTTTCAAAATATAAATCTACTCTACTGCCAAATCTTATTATTCCAAATCTATCTCCTTGTATAAGATCATCATTTTCTTTAACATCACAAACAATTCTTCTGGCAATTAACCCTGCTATTTGTACTATTGCTAAATCTTCTTCATTAGAACCTTTCATTTTAATATAATTTCTTTCATTTTCTTCACTAGCTTTATCAAGAGAAGCGTTAAAATATTTTCCTGGCTTATAATAAATTTGTGTAATTTTTCCAGAAAATGGAACTCTATTAACATGACAATTAATTACATTCATAAAAATGCTTACTCTGGTAAATTTTTTATTTTCCAGACCCAGTTCAGCTGGCCCGTTCAATTCTATAATTTGTGAAATCACTCCATCCGCTGGACTTAATAAATAGTTTTCGTCATTAATTGGAAATCTTTCAGGATCTCTGAAAAAATAAAATATCCATAAAGTTATAATGAAACTAATGATTCCCAAAAAATTAGAAATTAGAAGCAAAATAAATGTTATTACTGCACCTATAGCTACAAATCTGTAGCCTTCTTTGTGTAGCTTTGGAAATAGAATATCTAGCATATCAATATATTTTGTAATTTTAGTTTAATATGTATATTAAGTAACTAAATTCAATTGTTAAAATGAATTTAAAATGACTAAAATTAAAGTAAAAAACCCTGTCGTTGAGCTAGATGGCGATGAAATGACAAGAATAATATGGGATTTCATTAAAAAAAAACTAATTTTGCCCTATATCGACTTAAATATTAAATATTATGATTTGGGCATAGAAAATAGGGATAAAACTTCTGACAAAATTACCATTGATTGTGCCAATGCTATTAAAGAAATTGGCGTAGGAATAAAGTGTGCAACTATAACGCCAGATGAGAATCGCGTTAAGGAATTTAAACTAAAAAAAATGTGGAGATCTCCAAATGGTACCATAAGAAATATTTTAGGTGGTACTGTTTTTAGAGAACCAATTATTTGTAAAAATATACCTAAATTAGTTCCAAGCTGGACTAACCCTATTGTAATTGGAAGGCATGCTTTTGGTGATCAATATAGAGCCACAGATTTCAAGGTACCTGGTAAAGGTAAACTGGAAATAAAATGGACTTCTGCAGATGGTAAAGAAAAAAAAGAATTTGAAGTATTTAACTTTAATGGTCCTGGAGTAGCTTTATCAATGTACAATTTAGATCAATCTATAAAAGATTTTGCGAGAGCTTGTATGAATTTTGGACTTAATAGAAATTGGCCTGTTTATCTATCAACTAAAAATACAATTCTGAAAAATTATGATGGAAGATTTAAAGATCTGTTCCAAGAAGTTTTTGAAAAAGAATTTAAAAGTAAATTTGATGAAAAAAATATTACTTACGAACATAGACTTATAGACGATATGGTAGCTTGCGCAATAAAATGGAATGGAAATTATGTTTGGGCTTGTAAAAACTATGATGGAGATGTTCAGTCAGATACAATTGCCCAAGGTTTTGGTTCTCTTGGATTAATGACTAGTGTACTTATGACGCCAGATGGTAAAACAATCGAGTCAGAAGCTGCACATGGGACTGTTACTAGACATTATAGAATGCATAAAAATGGAGAAGAAACTTCAACCAATCCTATTGCATCTATTTTTGCTTGGACAAGAGGTTTATCGCATAGAGCAAAATTAGATGATAATCATGATCTAAAAAAATTTTCAGATAATTTAGAGAGAGTTTGTATAAATGTTGTAGAAGGTGGATCGATGACAAAGGATTTAGCTGTATTAATTGGTAAAAAACAAAATTTTTTAACAACAAATCAATTTTTAGAAAAAATAGATTCTAACTTAAAAAAAACCCTCAATTAATTATTTTATTTAAAGACTCAAAAGCTTCATTAATTTTTTCTTTAAGAACACCTCCTGCTTGCGCAAAATCTTTTCTGCCTCCTCCTCCTTTACCTCCAATAATTTTGGATGCAATTTTTACAAACTCCACTGCATCATATTTTTTTGTTAATTCACTTGTAATACCAACTGCGACACCAACTTTTCCTTCAAAAATAGAAAAACCAACTACAATACCTTCTTTAATTTCTTTTTTACTTTGGTCTACTACATTTCTCAATTCTTTTGTGGGGAGATCGGTAAGAACTTGTTTTCTAAGAGTAAAAGTACCAATTTTTTTATCTTTAATAATATTCTTGGATTTATCATTAATTATGTTTTGAATTTTAATTTTATCTAATTGTTTATTTAAATTTTTAATATTTTCAGATAATTCTAAATCTTTTTTGTATTCAGGGTTTA
>MDSV01090565.1_pt1 | contig 15544 bp, 16 predicted proteins | sample 810851 | NCBI WGS metagenome assembly MDSV01 (sample SAMN05326640, study PRJNA326480) | marine metagenome | isolation source: seawater | place: Atlantic Ocean: North East | collected 2012
CCAGGAGCAGCAAGTTCGGCTCTCATCAATAAAGAGAAAAAACCTCCAATCAAGCCTGCTATTAAAGCAAATATTATATAGAGCGTTCCAATATCTTTATGATTTGTAGAAAAAAACCAACGTCTTATAAAGCCAGGCTTGTGATCGTGGTGATCTAAATGATTTTCAGTAGACGTTCCGTAACTCATATTTATTACTCCTGTTTAGTATTAGCTTTAGCAAAAGTATTTTTTTCGTTCATAGCAAGTTTAGTTTTTGTATCATTAACCCATGCAACAAAATCCTCTTGGGAAACCGCTTCTATTACAATCGGCATATATCCATGTCCAGTTCCACATAACTCTGAACACTGACCTCTATATATGCCAGTTTTTTCAATATTCATCCATGTTTCATTAAGCCTACCTGGAACAGCATCTTTTTTAACTCCTAAAGATGGCATAGCAAAACTATGTAGAACATCTCCAGCAGTTACTAAAACATGAATATTTTTATTGATTGGAAGTACTAATTTATTGTCGACAGTTAATAATCGGATATCTCCTTCTGCTAAATCTTCATCAGGAATCATGTAACTTTCAAAAGAGATGTCATCTTGCTCAGGATATTGATATTCCCAATACCATTGATGCCCAATTACTTTAACTGTCATATCAGCTTCAGGAATCACATCTTGCTGATACAAAAGTTTAAAAGATGGAACTGCCATTACAATTAAAATAATTACTGGAATACCTGTCCACAATATTTCTATTAAAGCGTTATGCGTTCTTTTTGAAGGATTTGGATTTACACTTTTTCTAAACCTAATTACAACATAGATAATTAGCATTAGAACAAAAATTGTTATTGCAGTCATCATAATCAATACGAAATCATGAAGTTCTAATACGCTTCTCATTACTGGACTTGCAGGTTCCTGAAAACCAAGCTGCCAATCATATGGAGTATTAGCTTTAGAAGAAAAAGTCATAAACGATGATATAATTAAGAAAAATGTGCGCATAATGTTTAATGATTTATACACTAATAAATAAATTTATCAGTAGTTTAACAAGGGTTTATTGTAAAGATTTAGTAGGACAGGTTGTCGCTTACCACTAATTTTCAATAATTGATTGTATAGAAAATATAGCAGCTGTGGTTGCTGTATCAGATCTCAAAATTCTTTTACCTAAAGAAACAGAAATTGAAGATGAAATAGATTTAATTCTTTTAACTTCTAAGTCTGTAAACCCTCCTTCAGGCCCTATCAACACAGCCCATTTTTTATAATGACCTAAGTATTTTGGTAAAGCTTCATTTATCGTTGGTAAATTTTTATTATTTTCATCACAAAAAATAATTCCTCTGTCATCTGGAAAATTATCTAAAAGATCATTTAAATATGTAGTTTTTTCTAATAAAGGTATGGACAATCTCTCTGACTGCTCAGATGCTTCTATAATATTCATATTTAAATTTTGAATATTGATTTTGGGTTGATTTGTATTTTGAGTAATGCACGGTAAAAATCTAGATACACCAAGTTCAGTTGCTTTTTGGATGGTTATATTCATTCTAAATAATTTTATTGGTGCGAAGATTAACCAGATATCTGTCTCAGATTCTAATATTCTATTTTTTTTTAAAATTTGAATAACAATATTATCTCGATTGATTGAAATTACTTTAGATAACCACTCTCCTGTTATTCCATCAAAAACTGTGATTGTGTCTTGGATTTTAATTCTCATAACATTTTTTAAAAAATGGTGTTGTTTATTTTTGATATAAATCATTATATTAGGAGATAATTCTTTTTCTATGTACAAACGGGTTTTAGACATTTTCATAACAATAGTTTAAAATAATAACATTTTATTCAAATATGTTGGATAGTTTTGTTTTGAAAAAATTAACTAATTACTTAAAATTAATTAGATTTAGTAAACCAATTGGTTTTCTTCTTTTGATGTGGCCTTGTTGGTTTGGTTTATCACTTCTAGAACTTAAAATTATAACTTTAGCATATTGGTTATTAATATTTTTTTTAGGTTCATTTTTTATGAGAAGTGCTGGTTGTATAATTAATGATATCATAGATAGAGACATAGACAAACTAGTTAAAAGAACTCAATCAAGGCCTATTACCTCAAAAAGTATTAGTTTAATTGAAGCAATATTATTATTAATTTTTTTCTTACTATTAGGTTTTTTAATACTTTTACAATTTGACTTACACGCAATAATTTGCGGACTATTAAGTGTTCCCATTATTATAATTTATCCTTTCATGAAAAGAATAACATATTGGCCTCAAGTTTTTCTAGGAATAGCATTTAGTTGGGGGGTTTTAATAGTTTCAGTGCAATTTCTTCAATCATTAACTTTGCAATTTATATTGCTCTATATTGCATGTGTATTTTGGACATTGGGATATGATACGATTTATGCGTATCAAGATAAAGAGGATGATATTAAACAAAATATAAAATCTACCGCAGTAAATTTTGGAGAAAATGGAAGATGGTTTGTTATATTTTGCTATGCTTTAGTTCTTTTAATTTTTGCTTTTTTAGGTTGGAATGCCTCAAATTCTATATTTAGTTTAATTATTATAGCAATAATAGGAATTTGTACGTATATAGCTATTCAAAAATGGGATATAAACTCACCAGAAAGCTCAAATTTTTATTTTCGTCAAAATAATATTTTGGCATTCATGTTATTTATATATTTATTAATTTTTTAATGACATTAACTAAAAAACAGTCAGTTACTTCAAGAATAGTTTTTAATTATCTCTTAGAACATAAATTAAAAATTTTTTTAGCATTAATGATGATGATTATTTCTGCTGCTGCAACAGGTTTACATGCCTGGTTAGTTAGACCCGCTTTAGATGAGGTATTAATTAAAGGTAATAAAGAAATGCTTTTTTTAATTCCTATAGCAATTATTATAGTAACTTTAATTAAAGGTTTAGCTACATACACTCACTCATTCCAAATGAGTAAAATTGCACATGCAATCATTGCGAGATTGCAAACTCAAATGTTTGAAAAATTAATGTATTTAAATATGAAATTTTATAATGATTCAAAATCTGGCAATCTTATTTCTAGATTAATAAATGATACTTATTATCTAAGACTTGCAATTGTAAAATCAGTTACAGGCGTGATTAAGGATGTACTTGTAATAATATTTTTATTAGGAAATATGTTTTATCAAAGTTGGACACTTACACTTTTTGCTTTTTTTGCTTTTCCACTAGCCTTATGGCCTATAAGAAAAATTGGAAAAAGTATAAGAAAAATTACTTATAAAATTCAAAGTGAGATTGCTGTTTTTTCAAATGTTCTTGCTGAAAGTATAAAAGGTATTAAGCAGGTTAAATCATATACAAAAGAAAATTTTGAAAAAAAACGTGCTTTTGAAACAATCAGTTTTATTCAAAAATATTTTACCAAATCAGCATTTATTAGTAATCGATTAAGTCCTCTTATGGAGTTTATAGGCAGTTTAGCAATTGCGTTATCAATATACGCTGGTGGAGTATTTGTTTTAAATGAAACTATGACAACTGGACAATTTATGAGCTTTCTTGTTAGTTTGCTTTTAGCTTATCAGCCAGTAAAAGCACTTGGTAATTTAAATATTAGTGTTCAAGAGGGTCTTGCAGGTGCCGAGAGAATTTTCAAACTTCTTGATACATCTGAAGATAAGATGGAAAAAGTATCTAAAAAAAATGATCTAACTTTACATGGAGACATATTATTAAAAGATATTTCTTTTGGATATGAGGAAAAAAATATTTTACAAAATATAAATATAAAAATTCCTAAAAATAAAAGAGTTGCTCTTGTAGGATTATCTGGTTCAGGTAAATCCACTATAGCAAATATCATAACTAGATTTTTTGATGATTACAAAGGAGAGATACTAATTGACTCTAAAAATATAAAAGAAATGCATTTAAGAGATCTGAGAAACAATATATCCATGGTTACACAAGAAACTATTTTGTTTAATGATACAATTTCAAATAATATTAAATATGGGAAATTAAATGCAAGCTATGAAGAAATTAAAAATGTTGCAAAACTTGCAGGAATAACTGAGTTCTCAGACACGCTAGAAAAAAAATTGGAAACCATAATTGGTGAAAGTGGAGTAAAATTATCTGGAGGTCAAAGGCAAAGAGTGGCAATTGCTAGAGCTATCATTAAAGATGCTCCAATACTTATAATGGATGAAGCAACATCATCTCTTGATAATATTATTGAAAAAGAAATTTATAAAACAATTAAAGATTTAATGAAAAATAAAACAATTTTGATAATTGCTCATAGACTAAGTACAATTGAAGACTCAGATATTATTTATGTAGTAGATAAGGGTAAAATTGATAATTTTGGATCACACTCTGAATTATTAATTAAATCTGATATTTATAAAAAGCTTCAATTAAAAGAAAAGTTAGAGAATGAATTTTAAAAAAAAAATAATTAAATTTTCTATAATACAAAAATTTCTTGCATACGTTGGCTATCTGTATATTTTATTTGTAGGTGCAACTTCAAAAATTGATATAAAGAATCAAGATTTATCTAATAAGATGTGGAAAGAGAAAAAACCTTTCATACTGGCATTTTGGCATAGTCAACTAATGATGATTGGTTATGTATGGAAAAGTAAAAGTGTTTTAAATATGCTAGCCTCTAGTCATAGTGATGGACGATTTGGTGCATATATTGCTGGACATTTTAATTTGAAAAATATTTCTATTGAAGCAAAAAATAAATCTCCCTCTTTAAGACAAATATTCAAAATACTAAAAGATGGACATTATCTTGGAATTACTCCTGATGGACCACGCGGACCAAACCAAAAAGTATCTGAAGGTATTATAAAAATTGCAATTAATTCTCAAGTTCCAATAATTCCTTTAGGATTTGCATCAAGCAACAATTTTAAACTTAAATCATGGGACTCCTTTTTAGTCACTTACCCATTTTCAAAATGTAATTTTGTTTGGGGCGATCCAATAAATATTCCCTCATCTACTAAAGACTCTGAGATAGATGAGTACAAAATCTTTTTAGAAAAAAAAATAAATTACTGTATGTCTTTAGCTCAATTAGATTTAGATGCTTAAAATATACCATTTTATAAGTTATATATTTATCCCTATAATATTAATAAATTTATTTATAAGAATAATAAAAAATAAAGAAGATAAAAAAAGATATGCTGAAAGACTTGGAAGAACTAGGGATAATTTTAATTTATCAAAAAAAATTATTTGGTTACATTCTACAAGTGTTGGAGAATTTAAATCTATAGACATAATTATTGAAGAATATCATAAAAATTTTAATATTTTAGTCACAACTACAACGAAAACTTCAGCAGAATACATAAAAAAAAATTATAGCGATAAAGTAATACATCAATATATGCCATTTGATGTACCAATTTGGTGTTCTAAATTCATAAATTATTGGAAACCTAGCTTAATTCTATGGATAGAATCTGATATCTGGCCAAATATGTTAAAGATAATAAGGGATAAAAATATTAATTGTCTATACATTAACGCTAGGATTTCACCCAAATCATTTAATAAATGGAAATATGTAAAAAATTTTTATTCTAAATCTTTAAGCACTTTTGATAAAATTTTTGTACAAAGTCCAAATGACTTAAAACGCATAGAGTTTCTTATTAATAGAAAAGTTGAATATATAGGTAATTTAAAATTATCAAATAATAATAAAAAAATAATTGCTCAAAATAATCAGAAAATATTTTCAATAATGATAGTTAGCAGTCATGAATCGGAAGAAGAAAAAATAATTAATAGTATAGAAAATATTATTAAAAGTAAAAAAATGAAATTATGTATTGCACCAAGACATCCTGAAAGAATTAATGAAATATCTAAAATATTAGAAAAATTCAATCTATCATATTGTTTAAGTAGTGAAGAGCAAATGTATAAAAATGATGTAATAATAGTTGATGGTTTTGGATATTTAGATTCATATTTTAATAAGAGTGAAATAGTTATCTTAGGGGGTTCTTTTGTTAAGAAAGGTGGACATAATCCCCTAGAACCTGCCAGATACAATTGTGCATTGATAAGTGGAAGTTTTGTTTATAATTGGCAAAATGTATATGATGAAATGGCTAAAGAAAATGCATGTATAATAATTAATGATATTAATGATTTAAAAAATATAATAAATGAAATAGTGTCTAACAAAATCTTACTTGAAAAATTAATGAAAAAAGCTTTAAATTTTTCAAATAAAAAATTTTTTGATAATGAAACTTTATTCAAACAAATAAATTTGGTCTTGAAGTAGATGTTAAAAGCTCCGAGGTTTTGGTATAAAAAAAATGATACCTACATTTCAAATACATTATATCCATTTTCCTTACTTTTTAGATTTGGAACAAAATTAAGAAATTTAGTTAGTAGAAAAAGAGTTTCTGAACTTCCTGTTATATGTATTGGTAATATTGTAGTTGGTGGTGCAGGGAAAACACCTGTTGCAATAAAATTAGGGAGCTTACTTAAACAAAATGGATATAAACCTCATTTTGTTTCTAAAGGTTATGGAGGTATAGAAACTAATAATACTCTAATAAAGGATTGGCATTCTGCTTTAAGTGTAGGAGATGAGTCATTATTACTTTCCGAAATAGCACCAACATGGATTGGAAAAGATAGAAATAAATCATTTATACTTGCTAAAGAAAATGGTGCTGATTGTATAATTATGGATGATGGATTCCAAAATCCCACTTTACAAAAAGATTTTTCAATTATTGTAATTAATGGTGAACAAGGATTTGGTAATAAAAGAGTAATCCCCTCAGGTCCATTAAGAGAGAGTATCTCCAGAGGAATATCAAGAGCAAATTTATTGATAGTTATTGGAGAAATAACAGATGATGTTAAAAATAAAATTCCAAAAAGTTTGCCTGTAATTCATGCTAGCTTTAAGATTTCAAAAGATAACAAAATTTATAAAAATCAAAAAGTCACAGCTTTTGCAGGTATAGCTTATCCTGATAAATTCTTTAATTCTCTAAAAGAAGAGGGAGCCGTATTAGAAAATAAAATTAGCTATCCTGATCATCATATTTTTGACGAGAACGATATGTTAAATTTAGCAGAATCAGCAAATATAACTAAATCAATACTTGTTACTACAAAAAAAGATTTTGTGAGAATACCAAAATCCTACAGATCATTGGTAAGCACTTTAGATGGTGAAATTGAATTTGAAGATGAAAAATTATTAGTTGAAATACTTAGCAATCTCTTAGAAAATAAAATAAATAATTTACGTATATGAAAATAGTACTTTATTATTTTCAATTTTTAATAATAAGAATTATATTCTTTATACTTAAAATTTTACCTCTAAATTTTTCAAAAAAATTATCATCAACTATTTTTAGAATAGTAGGTAAGTTAACGAGCGCAGATAAAACAGCAATTAATAATTGTAAATTTGTTTTTCCAAACTTAGAACATAATAAAATTAGAGAAATTATTGATAAAAGTTGGGATAATATTGGTAAAACAATATGTGAACTGTTGCGGTTTGAAGAAATGTTAAATAAAAATAATATTATAATTAAAGGCTTAAATAATATTAAAAATTTAAAAAATAATAATCAAGCAATTTTTATAAGTATTCATCAATCAAATTGGGAAGTACTTGTTCCAATGCTTGAAAGAATAGGATTAAATATTGGTGGAATTTATAGACATATAAATAATTTTTTTTTAGATAAGTTAGTGTTAAAAATTAGAAAAAAATCTCTAATTTCTAATAATAATTTCTACACACCTAAAGGAAAAAAGAGTGCAAAAGATTTAGTAGAGGCAATTAATAATAAGTTTTCTATAGTTTTATTAGTTGATCAAAAAGATTCAGCTGGTGAAGATATACTTTTTTTTAATAAAAATGTTAAAACGCAAATTGGTTTTTTGAAAATTGCTCGAAAATTTAACTTACCAATTATTCCAATTAAAAATACACGTTTAGAAAATGGTAAAATTGAGTTAACTTTTCTAAAACCAATTTTTCATAATAATGAACAAGTAGATGATTCTAAAATGATGGAAAAAATTCACAAAATAATTGAAAATTGGGTTATTTCCAATCCACAACAGTGGTTTTGGCAACACAAAAGATTTAATTAATTTTTTTAATACTTAAATCTAATGATCCATCTAATAGTTTAGCTTTAATATTGTTTTCTTTATTAATATTTTTTACACTTTTAATTATCTTATTTTTATCAGTCAGAATTGCATAACCTTTTTCAAGATTTTTAGATATCGAATTTGATTTTAATAATCTTATTTTTGATTTTAAATCATAATTATTTGAATTGAATTTTTCATTTAAATTTTTCTCAATATATTTTGATATTTCTATAATATGATTTTTTTTCATTTTTATAATTGAGTCAGGTGACCTAATTAACTTGGAAGTATTTATCAAATTAATATTAAATATATTTAATTTATTTTTTATTGAGAAGTGAAGTTTTTTTAAAGATTCATTAATTTTTTCATTATATAAATTAATAATAAAATTTGGAGCCTTTAATAATTTATTCAAATATTCAAAATTATCTCTAATTGATTCTAATTTGAATATTAATTTATTTTCTAATTGAAAATTTAAATTTTTTATTTTTTCTTCAATTTCAAATTTTACTGGTACTGTTTTTTCTGCCGCAGCAGTTGGTGTGGATGCTCTTAAATCTGCAACCAAATCAATAATGGTAGTGTCTGTTTCATGACCAATTGCTGAGACTATTGGTATTTTAGATTCAAAAACTTTTATGGCTAAGCTTTCATCATTAAAAGCCATTAAATCTTCAGTGCTTCCGCCGCCTCTTGCAATTATAATAACATCAGGCTTTTCAGTAAGCATTTGATTAAAACCAATTATAGCGTTTGAAATACTTGAAACTGCTTCTTTTCCCTGAACAGAAACTGGCCAAATATCTAAAGGCATTGGAAAACGATCATTGACTCTATTAATTATATCGTGAACTACTGATCCAGTTGGAGAAGTTATTATACCAATACGAGTTGGTAGATATGGTAATGAAGATTTTTTAATATCGTCAAAATAACCTTTTTTTTGAAGTCTCTTTTTTCTTTCTTCAATTAATTTTAATAATGCTCCCTCTCCAGCTATTTCAATTTTATCTATTTCTAATTGATATGTGGTTCTATATTTAGACCATGTTGATATTTTACCAGTGGCAATAACCTCCAGCCCTTCTTCAGGATTTATGTCCATATAATTTATTTTACTATTCCATATTACACATTCCAGAACTGAATTTTCATCCTTTAAAGTAATAAACAAATGGTTATTTTTATTAGGTCTAATACTAGAAATTTCACCCTTAATTCTTACAAAATTAAAATTAGAATCAACAACTTCTTTAATTAATTTATTAAATTCTGATACATCATATTCTGGGACATTTATTCTACTCTTCATCTTATTTTCTTAAAAAAATCTTTTAGTAATTTACTGCATTTATCTTCCATTATACCGCCATAAATATCTGGAACATAAATATAATTTTGTTGAAAAGCTAATCTGATTTTTTCTATACCACCTTTCTTTTCATCATACGCTCCAAAATAAAGTGAATTTAAATGAACTTCACTCATTGCACTTGCACACATAGAGCAAGGTTCCAAAGTAACAAACAAAGTCATATTTTTTAAATATTTTTGGTTTAATTTTTCACATGTTTCAGAAATTAAAGTTATTTCGCAATGTTTGGTAGCATTATTATAATAATTCATTTGATTATATTTTCTAGAAATAATTTTTTTCGAATCATTATCTACAAGTACGGCTCCAACTGGTATTTCATTAGACATGAAAGCTTTATTAGCTTCTAATATTGCCTCATTCATATAATAATTAACGTTCATTCTGGAACCAAACTCCTATCTACATTATATACATTATAATGAAAAAACCTTTAATTGGAATCACTCTTGATAGTGAAAAAAAGAAGACTTATTCAAAATTTCCTTGGTATGCCCTTAGAGAAAATTATCTATCTAGCATAAGTAGATTTGGTGCTATCCCTATACCGCTATTACATGACAAGAAATTAATTAAAAGTTTTGGTAATATACTTGATGGTTTAATTATCACAGGAGGTGATTTTGATATTGATCCAAAAATTTATAACCAAACAAAAAAAGGATCAAAAAATATAAAAAACAAAAGAACAGTTTTTGAAATTAATATTTTTAATAAATTTATAGAATTAAATAAACCTATATTAGGTATTTGCGGTGGTGCTCAACTTATTAATGTAGCTTCGGGTGGAACATTAATACAAGATTTAATCAAAATACCAATTAATCATGAGCAAATAAATCCAAGAAACCAAACTAGTCATAAAATAAATATTCGAAAAAAAAGCAAATTATATAAAATTTGCAACAAAGATAAAATTAAAGTTAATAGTGCTCATCATCAGTCGGTAAAAAAATTAGGTAAAAATTTAATTGTATCAGCTACTTCTAGTGATGGTATTATAGAAGCAATAGAGCATAAAAAACACAAATGGTGTATTGGAGTACAATGGCATCCTGAATTTTTAATTACAAAATATGATTTAAAAATATTTAAAAATTTTATAGAAAATATTTAGTGAATATAAGAATAGCAAAATTTATATCTAACTCAGGTTACTGCTCTAGAAGAGAAGCAGAAAAATTAATTTTAGATGGTAAAGTTTTAATAAATAGCAAAATTTGCGAACATCCAAGTCATAAGGTAAAAGATAAAGATATAGTAAAAGTCAACAATAAAATAATTAAAAAAATACACAAAATTGAATTATGGAAATTATATAAACCTATAAAGTATATTTGTAGTACAAAAGACAATTTAAAAAGAAAAAAAATCTTTGATCTCTTACCTAAAGAATTATCCAAATTAATTAGTGTAGGTAGGCTAGATTATATGAGTGAAGGATTAATTTTATTAACAAATAGTGGTGATTATTCAAGATATTTAGAACTTCCATCGTCAAATATTGAAAGAGTATATAGGGTATTTATAAATGGTGAAGTTAAAGATAGCGATATTAAAAAAATCAACAGAGGTGTTACAATCAATAAAATAAAATATAAAAAGGCTAAATTATTTATAGAAAAAAATTCAAAAAATTCAACTTGTTTAATATTTAAATTAAAAGAAGGTAAAAATAGAGAAATTAGAAATATATGTAATTTTTTTTCTTGGAATATTATTAAGTTGTTAAGAATTGAATATGGTCCATATAAACTAGGTAATTTAAAAATTGGTCAAATTGAAAAAATAAAAATTATAAATTATAAATTATGATTAAAATTACTGGAGGTTTATTCAAAAAAAAACAACTCGAAACAATTACTAAATTTGTAAGACCAACATCATCAATAAAAAGAGAAGCTTTTTTTTCAATTATTAATAGTTATGGTTTGAAAAATTCTTATGATTTTTTTAAAAATAAAATCTTTTTAGATCTATTTGCTGGTATTGGGACAATGGGATTAGAAGCGATATCTAGAGGTATTGAAGGTGTTATTTTTTATGAAAATAATCAAAATGTAATTAAGGTTTTAGAAAGAAATTGTGAATTATTATGTAATAAAAAACAATACAAAATTATTAAAGAAAATATACTACATTCAAATATTGATTTGAATTTTGATAAAGTTTCAATTATCTATGTAGATCCCCCTTATCAAAAATACAATATTAATAACTTACTAAATAAACTGGAAAATAAAATTAAAATTGGAACTATAATTGGAATAGAAACTAGTATTAATGATAATTTTATTATCCCTAATAAATTAAAATTAATAAATAAAAAAAAATATGGAAAAACAAATATGAGTTTTTTAACTTTATGTTAAAAATTCTTTTGTAAGTATTTTTCCTTGTTCAACTGCAGGTTGATTAAATGGATTAACATCTAAATAAATGCAGGATGCAATTGTTTCAATAATAGATAAAGATAATAATTTACCAATATTTTCTTCATTAATTTTTGGAATATATATTTCTCTGTAACTAAATCTATTAAGTTTAAAAGTTTCTAAAGTTGCACTTTGTTCAGCTTGCATTAAATCTCCCATCATTTTATCATTAAAATAATTTATTTCTGTGTTTTTAAAAACTTCATTATTAATTATTAATCCTTTTTTAGAATGATCCGTGGTAATGAAAGTAAAAAATTTATCATTTGGTCCATCTAAATATAATTGTAGTTGGCTATGTTGATCTGTAGTTCCTACAGAATGTATTGGAGTAATTCCTTTTTTATTTTTACCAATACTTTCAGCCCAAAGTTGTAAATACCATCTACCAAAAAAATATAATGAGTCAGAATAAGTCATTAATACATTTGAATTAAATTGTTTTTTTTTATTTAAACACAAATATTGAGCTAAATTAAGTGCAGAATTTTTTTCAACATTTTTTATAATCTCTGAAGCTCCATTGTAAAGTTTACTTATATCGACTCCAGAAATAATTGCTGGTAAAATTCCTACGTTAGAAAATACTGAATAACGGCCACCTATACCGGCATTATGTTCTAACATTAAACATTCTTTTTCTTTTGCAATATTGTAAAGAGGTGAGTCCTTAAATTCAGTTATAATTAATGTATTAGATAAAAATAAATCAATATTATTAGTCTCAACAGCTATTTGATAAAGACATGAAAACTGTGATAAAGTTTCAGGTGTACTTCCAGACTTAGAAATAATTACAAAACCAGTATTTTTAAAGTCAATATTATCAAATGATTTTTTAAAAAAAACTGGATCTATATTATCATAAAATTCCATTTTAATTTTCTTATCTAAAACAATGTTGTCTAATGCTCTTGCTCCTAGATTAGATCCACCAGTGCCAAAAAAAACAATTTTATTTTTATTTAATTCAAATTTTTTTGCTATTTTGATAGTATGGTTTAGCAAGTTTTGATCGAATATAACATTAAAGGCAGGAAGGTTTGAAATTATATCAAAAATTTTTTGATCAAATGAAGTAGTTTTTTTTATATTATCAAAATTTGTATTAAAATATTTTATTTGCATTTAAAATTAAAAGAAGAAAAATCTTTTTTTCTTTTTATTTTTTTTGTTTTTGTCTTGATTATTTGTTTTTTTTTGAAGTTTCTTCTATTGCTTCATTCAATTGATCTTCATTTGTAAATTCAGTTTCATCTTGTATGCTTGATTTTTCTCCAGCAAATTGTTCATTAATTGTGTTTCTAATATTAGTATCAACATTATTAGCTTCAGTTTCTTTAATAATTTTATTTATTAAAGAATTTTCATTATTTTTTTGATATTGATTATCATCTAAACCAAAAAGAATTTCTTTAGCTAGTTCACTGTCAGTATCTTGAATATTTTTTGAGTCCATTTGTTCAGGCGGCAAAACATTAAAATCTGGAGGAATAACTAATGGAGGATTTTCAATTACTGTGTATTCATCTATTACTTTTCTATTTACTCCTGCACTATCTCTAACAGTGTTGCAAGACTCAAGAAATAAAGTGCAAATAACTAGAATAAATATTATTTTTATCATTTATTACTCTTTAGATTTAATAAAGAAACTCATTATTAACATGATAATGCCAATTGTAATATAGATATCTGCTAGATTAAAAGCAGGCCAATAATAATTTTTATAATGAATTGATATAAAATCAACAACATAAGAATTTATTGCTCTATCAGTTATATTAGATAGGGCACCAATAATAATTACAAAATAAGCTAATTTTTCTAATATTTTATTTGAAAATATCATTAAATAAAAAATAAAAAAAACAATCAACAATCCAATTAGAACTAAATACCAAGGACTTATGGTTTCCGAGAATAGCCCAAATGAAACGCCTGGATTTTGGACATAAACTATATCAAGAAATCTATTTAATTCTATTGCTTGATTTAAACTTATGTAATTTTTTATAAAATATTTGGAAACGAGATCCAGAGAAAATAATGTAAAAAATAAAAGTAATTTATTCACCAAATCAATTTATAGCGTCATTACAACGTTGACAAATTTCATCATTGATTAATTTTTTTTGATATTTCCAACATCTTTGACATTTAATTCCACTAATCTTTGAAGCTTTAACCTTGATATTTGATAAATCATCAATCTCAAATCCTTCTGAATTATTTTCTAATAAATTTAAATTAAAAGAAGAAGTAATTGCAATTTCATCAAAACTAACATCTTTAATTTGATCAAATATATCTTTACCTACATATATATCCAAGTGCGCTTCCAAACTAGATCGTATAATTTTATCTTCTCTAATTTTTTCTATTGCCCCAGTAGCAACTTTTCTTATATTTTTTACAGTTTTCCATTTTTCATTAATATTATTATTCTCATATGAGTTTTTACATATTAAAAAATCTTCCAGATGTACACTGGAGGTATTGCCCATAGCTTTCCAAGCCTCTTCAGAAGTAAAAGAAATTGAAGGAGCGAACCATCTAACAAGATGATCAAAGATTATTTTTAAAAGGGTTCTTGAAGATCTTCTTGTTGTTGAATTAGTATTGTCACAATAAATTACATCTTTTCTTATATCAAAATAAAATGATGAAAGATCACTTGAACAAAAGTTTAAAAGAGTTGTAAACATCAAATGAAAATTAAAATTTTCAGTACATTCTTTAATTATTTGATCAACTTCCCATAAGCGATGTAGAAGATACTTTTCTAGTTCTGGAAATTCTTTTTCTTCAATAATTTCATCATTACTAAAATTATTTAAATTACCAATAAGAAATCTAAATGTATTTCTAATTCTTCTGTAAGACTCAGACTGAGACTTTAAAATATCTTTATCAAGTTTCAAGTCATCATAATAGTCAGATGCCACAACCCACAATCTTAAAATATCTACACCATAATCTTTCAAAATGTCTTCAGGTGAAATTACATTGCCAAGCGATTTTGACATTTTTCTACCTTTGCCGTCTACAACAAATCCATGTGTTAAAACACTTTCATATGGTGCACGACCTCTGGTTCCTGAGGATTCTAATAAAGATGAATGAAACCAACCTCTATGTTGGTCACTACCCTCTAAATACATTGATGCAGGCCATTTTAAATCAGTTCTTTGTTCAAGACAAAAAGCATGCGTAGATCCACTATCAAACCAAACTTCTACAACATCTTTAACTTGTTCAAAATCACTTGAAGAATAATCGTCACCTAAAAACCTTTGAGAATCTTCAGTAAACCAAGTATTGCTTCCTTCTTTTTCATAAATATCTGCAATTCTATTAATAATTTTTTCATCTCTTAGTGGTTGTCCTGTTTTTTTATTTATAAATAAAGGAAGAGGCACTCCCCAAACTCTTTGTCGAGATACACACCAATCAGGCCTCGTCTCAATCATTGATCTTAATCTTGTTTGTCCTTGAGGTGGATAGAAA
>MDSV01003628.1_pt1 | contig 15540 bp, 14 predicted proteins | sample 810851 | NCBI WGS metagenome assembly MDSV01 (sample SAMN05326640, study PRJNA326480) | marine metagenome | isolation source: seawater | place: Atlantic Ocean: North East | collected 2012
AAGAGCAATAAGTGGAAGATTAAATGCCTCCTCTTCTGATCCTAGGGAATGGTCCATAAAGCCAATTCCAACATCAGGATATCGGTTACGTAATGTAGCAATTCGTGCAAGGTTATTATTTTCAATATTAGTTGGTTCGTCTTGGAAACCGTGCATTAAAACTAGATTAGTGGGTGTATCATACATATTCATCATTTCATCGATATCTTCTTTAGGAACACCTCCAGTTGAAACATAAATATTGTCGAAATTTGCAAAAGCTTCCTTAAGTAATGGAAAATTATAAAAATCTGTTGTTGATATTTTTACTCCATCAACTTCAAGCTCCTTTGCTAAATTGATACTACGATCTCCATACACATCAAAATATATTTTCTTTTTAGCATTTCTTACTTGTGAAACAAGCCCCTGCCATACACTCTTTTCCATTTCCAAGGATTTAAAGAACCCATAATATGGATAATCAGGAACGCAAAGCTCGTCAGCATAAATAATTTGTATTTTTACAGCATCTGCTTCAGCAACCAATGCGCCTTCAACGAGCAATTCAGCAAGTTTTGGACTCCCTTCATACCCTTGAGCAATTTCTGCAATAATCTCTATTGTCATGACTTGATCTCCTTCTCAAAACTAATAAGAGCTTTAATGGCAGAATCTATGTTTTTATTAGAGCTAGCAAAACACATCCGTAAATAACTATCCATCGCATCGCCAAAAGCAATGCCTGGTGTGAAGGCAACATCATACCTACTAACAATTTTCTTGGCTAACTCTAATGATGATAAATTAAATCTTGATAAATCTATCAATATATAAAATGCTCCTTCAGGAAATATCATGCTCTTTTCTAACCATGTACCATTTACCATTTTGAATATTCTATCACGACGCTTTTCATATTCCTTGTACATAGCTCTGGCATAAGTTGCAACCTCATTGTCATTCAAAGCCATTAGCGCCCCAAGTTGATTATATGGAGAAATGCTCGTGACTGAATACTGGCTAAGTTTAAGAATTTCTTCAATCAGAGTCTTATTGGCAACCACATATCCAATACGCCAACCTGTCATGGAATGAGACTTTGAGAAGCTGAAAACTGAAATAATCCATTCAAATGTTTCTGGATCAGAAGCGGGGCTATAGTGCTGGTTACTATCAAAAAGAAGTGCTTCATAAACCTCATCCGAAATAATATAAACACCTCGTTCAGCTGCACCCCGAGCTAATTTAGCTAGCTCCTCTTGCTTGTATACTGCACCCGAGGGATTATTTGGTGTATTAATGATAATAATCTTTGTACGTGGTGTAATTCTTTCCAGTACTTCGTCTGCTTCCAGCGTAAAACACTTCTCACTATTTGCCTTAACAATTATAGGGATACCTCCGGCAAGAATTATATTAGCTTCGTATGCTCTCCAATATGGCTCAATGATTATGCATTCGTCTCCGGGATTTAACATGGCTCGAATTGCCATGGCAATGCCATGAACTGCGCCATGAGTAATTAGGATGTTATTTTGAGCAGAAGCAAATATGTTATTTTCATTAGCTAGCTTTTTTACCAAAGCTTCACGAAGCAATAATAAGCCACGACTATCACAGTATTTTGTTTCACCTTTACGCAATGCTTCATGCGCAGCCTTGACTATATTCGGATGAGTAGCAAAGTCAGGGTCGCCTGTTTGCATTTTAATAATCGTACGACCTCCTTTCTCAGATTCTCGAACAAAATCTGCAAAAGCAACGGAGTAAGATTGCTGGATTAGGCCAAGACTCTCATACTTCTCAGGAAAGTTATTCATTATTCGAAGAAATAATCAATCTGATGAATAATAATCTTCAACTGAAGGTAGCAATACATCATAACCACCCTTTGTAACTATTCGCGTCGACTCATCGCTTGGAGGTATAGAACAGAATCCCATTAACAATTTTTGTTCATCAGATAACTGTTGATAAATTGCATTAGGTAAAGACCTAGTTATGTCCATGCTCTGCTTCACCCACCAACGGTTAAATGTCGCAATTAGAGCCCATCTACTTTCCCCTGTTAAGTTTTCAGACGTTCCATGCCACAATCTACTATCCCACATGACCACATCACCAGAATTGGCAACAATCTGTTCCACATTCTTCAAGTCTCGATCAGTGTATTTTCCTGATTTATGAGAGCCAGGAACTAAAGTTGTAGATCCATTTTTTTCTGACATATCATCTAGTATATAAGCCACTTGCATAACCCATGTATAGTCGCCTGCACTAGGAATATATGAATCAATATGTAAATCTAGTGCCAAACCAGATGATCGCGCATTAAAAAAACTAAGGATATAATTGGGATATTCATTATCTAAAAATCTGTAATGTATATCATTTAACTTTGGAATGAGTATTTTTTTTATTGAACTTTCGGTTAATAACTCAATAAATTCCAGATCCTTATTTTGTAAGTTATAAACCATCTCATCCTTGGCATCTCTCTCAGGTCGCCCATATGACTCCACATCTTTTACCGCAGTCTGATAGTCATTTAATTTACCTTTTAATAAATTAACCTTCGGAATATCTAAAAAATTTTCTATTTTTGTATAACCGTATACATCAAGATTTTTTAAGTGTTGATTGATTTCATCGTCATCAAGATTTCTCACTGGACTACATCCTTACTATTTAGTTAACTTAATGCTCATTTGTTGAAAGATTTATTGCCAAGAAGGGTCTTAGGTATATCTTCAGTGTTATTAAAATAATCTTTATCACATATTATTCGTTTTGTGTCCCATTTCAATGTATTTAAACAGTAATTCCAGATGTCTTCTTGCTGCTCAATTTCTTTTAATCGTGTTAATGTTTCTTCGTTTACATTATCATTTTGAATAACAACTACCCCGCCATCATCACATACAGCTATACCACCATGCATAGCTTCTCGAATGACTTCTTCCTCTTGGGTTGGAAATGCTCCAGCTTCCTCATTAAAACATCCTAATGGGGTTACCCCTTTTGACCAGACAGCGTAACATTCACGTCTAAGTCTCGCTGCATCTCTAACCAATCCATCAACAACAATGGCATTTGCACCTTTGTACAATAAAATAAACTTTGAAACTATATCTCCAATAATTGCCCTATTCTCGCAATTGTGTGCATAGATAATTACAACTTCATCTTTTTCAACATCACGAATTTGTTCATGCACATGGTAATTGCTATCATTCGCACAAAAAATTGTCCTAACTGAACCTACTCGGTGTATATCATGTAGCATGGAACCCACATCATTAAGAACACCTTTTTTTCCTAAGGCATCAGCCACTTCGGTTGTAGACATTCTGTTATGTTTTATGTAATCGATGATTTCATTTTTTATACTCATATTTCACTCCTTGAAGTGTTAATTGATGAATGACGCAATTGAATCGTAAATTCCCATAATGGATAATCACTATATATTGTCACCCATTTTGTTAAAGTTTTGGCAAACTTGAACATATCCTCGGGCGAATAATGAAAATTTTTCTCTTCCTGAAAATCAACATAATCGGAAAGAAAATTTATAGATATAACTTCTCGTGAGATACGAAATAATTTTTCTAACATGGTCTTTGCATAATTCTTGTTATCGTGTACACGATAACTTAAAGCACCAGACAAAAGGACTATGTCATATTGCTCATTTTCATCAAGCTTATCCATATCACCACAAATAAAATTAATATGGGGTTGTGTAAATTCTTCTTTAGCAGCTTCTATCAGTGAAGGAGCCAGATCAATACCGGTATATTTGAACCCCGATGGATAACGACCCTCTAGATAAGGAACTATATCACCTAGACCACAACCTATATCCAGTATTGTTTTACCTGTCAGATCCAAACCACGACATAGCATATCAAAACGCAGTACCTGATCTTCTATAGATCCCCAGCCAACTGTTTTATGGTCATTACCGAACTGCTTAAAGCGCACTTCATAAAGTTCTCTAATACGTTGCAATTCAGCGTCAGTTAAAGATTCATCCAATCGATAAACTCCTTTGCGTTTGTATATAATATTTTTGTAATCTCATCTTCAGTCAAACCATACTCTTTCAGTAAATCATAAGATCCCTCAATAGTATCTTTTATAGAGCGATCTGGATAATCGGAGCCATAAAATATTCTCTCGAACCGCATACTCCGCATGGCATAAACTATATTTTGTGGAACTGCGCTACCTCGGTAGTACAACAGGGTATACGATGTGTCAAAATACATATTTGGGATACGCTTTGCCAACATCATAAGATCCAGTACATGATGTCCGCCCATGTGAGCAACTACAATTCGAGTATCTGGACATGCTTTTGCAAGGTTGGCATATTTTAAGGCTGTTGAGCCCTGCATCATCCAGTCACCATCAGGAAAGCCACATATTATAATAGGTAATCCAAGCTGACCTGCATGTTGAACTAGTTCAATAGTATTTTTACTATCAATTTCATGTTCCATTAATCTTGGATGTAGCTTAAGACCACGAAATTGTAATTCCTGCACGGCATGGCTTAATAAACTCTTTGCATCATCCTTATCGGGATGAATATTTACAAACCCAATAAAGCGTTTATGTTTGTTAATAGCTTCAGCCACTTCTTCAAGCGGCCAGCGCTGAAAGGCGAGATGAAGAAGAATGGCTTTTTCAACCCCACTTTGTTCAAGCTGATCATTAAGAAGATTTGCAGCATTTTCTGCTGGTCCAGGTACTTCCTGACTTAGATGGACATGCATATCAATAATTTTTCTTTTCATAACTTTATTCAATCTCTATTTTTATCAAGGACTCGGCATTGTCAGCAGCTGCTTTTGCTTCTTTAGGTGTAGAGCCTTCACTAAGAATATAGCCTAAACGATCTCCGTCACCCTTAACATCATTTATTTGTTGTCCTATAGTCACGAAAGCTTCTGCTTCCACTCCTGAAATCTGATTCGCATCATCAAAACCCTCAATCTTTGTAACAATGCCTTTTCTACTTGGAAAAAACCGCAAAACGACACTCCGATCTTTGTTTATGATTTTAGGTATGTCCCAGCCGATTGCCTGTAGAGCAGTTGCTGACACAATATCAAAACCACTAGCCTTTTCTACGAGCCGTTCGAATACCATGAAACCTCCGCCTCTCCCTGCTGCTTCCACTAATCCTACTTGACCTTCATCATTCATGATAACTTCAATGTGACCCGGACCCGACATATAGTTAAGAGCACATAATGCCTTTACCGCTATATCTGCAATAGTGTCTACTTTAACAGGTGATTCAGGTGTCTTTAATTCTCTTGCTACAGTGGCCACTTTTGAGACTTTAACTTTTTCTGTGACTGCGAGTACATGTATTATTTTACCATCACCAAATGTTTCCACAGTGTACTCAGTTCCCGACATAAACGATTCAACTAAAGCAGTTTCTGTATCCGAATGACACAGAGCACTCTGAACAGCGTCATCAAGACCTTCTTTTGAATCAAGCTTTGTAACGCCACGACTACCTGCACTATCAGATGGTTTTACGATACAGGGATAACCTATTTTTTCAATATTTTGCTTCGCCTCTGAAGATGTATTGAATTTGAGCCATTTCGGTCCATCAATACCACTCATCTGCCAAATCTCTCGCTGTCTTACTTTATTCGAAAGTGCAATTGTGGTTTCTCTATTAAGACCAACTAGGTCATAATATTCACGTAATAAAGCCGCTGCTGTCATTCCTACCTCAGAAGCAAAACTGACGACACCGGCAGGAATTATACCCGCCGACTCCACAGCGGCCAGAACCGCTTGAGGATCTTTAATGTCTACTACAACTCCTTTAGTAGCTTCGGCAAAACCTTCAGCAGCCTTGTCATTATCTAATGCTAAAACTTGAATACCTGCTGCAACTGCTAATCTAATTCCCGATTTTTGCCATCGTCCAGCAGAAATAGCAACAAGCCATGGATGTTGGTCTTTATTCACTAAAAGTATGTCTAATTAATCCAATAATACGATCAACACCCTTACCGTCAACCAATTCTTGAGCACGCTTACCAACTCTTTTAATCTCATCAGATGATGGTATGTGTAACGAATCAAGACCAATACCTAAGAGGGCCCCTTTATTAAAAACTATCTCAGCTAGAAGTAGCTCATCATTTGTCTGCGGAACTACATGTATAGCCTTGCCCAGACACATCATTTCCATCATAGAGCCTCCTCCATTGGTTACGGCCCATTCACATGAAGCCATACGAGATTCCAAATCTTCGGGATCATGAAGAACAGTCACATTTGTAAAGTCTGCTAAAGTTCTTTCTTTTGTACCTGGGCCTTGAATGAGATACACCTTTTTTCCTTCATCTGTTAGGCGCAAAGCAATTGACTCGCCAACTTGGTTTAAGTCTGAACCACCAATCATTACCACTATACCATTGCCAATTTCTGCAGGAGCAAACTGCAAAATTTCTGGACGTATGATTGCATATTTAAGTCCAGAAAATCTGCGACCTTCTGGTGGTGGAATTCGATGCTCGTATATACTGATTGTTAATTTTTGTTTCGCGTCACCAAAATAGTCAAGTGCAACAGTTGGTATATTCTTTTTACTTGCTAGATCTACCCAAGGTTGGATCTCATATGGCAAATCCAATACTTGAACAACTGGATCGAGATTTGTTGAAGTAAATTCGGGCGTAAAAAAATTTTTTGATTTCGACAATACAGTAAACTTTACTGGATATTTTTCTTTATGAAGGGCTTTAGCTAAAGTATATGAACGTCGAATGTGCCCATAACCATATTCCCCACCTCCATCACAAAGCACTTCGACTGAATTTTGAGAATTATCTATCATGCGCATTATAGAAAAGTTAGATATATTTCTTTAATCACAATTGTCCTTATGCTTATTTTTTTTGTTTAACCACATCCCAACTTAGACGTTCTCCGATTTCTAGATCAGACTTAGCGGCACATCCAATAATCGCATCATAGTATTTTGGATGAAGACCAAATGATGGTCTCACTGATTTAATATTTAATTCAGTAAATAACTCACCAGCTTTTATTGGAGCAGAAACATATAAAGAACGGCGTCCACGTAAGCTTGGAAGAGCACTTTTTGTTATTTCATAACTTTGATTACCTAAAGATTTTTCCACTAAGCGAATATCTTGAACCATACTGCTGAATTCTTGTTCTCCAGATGAAAAAAACGAATCCACAGTTTCCTTTTCGTCATCAAGATTAAAATGCTTTTCTATAAAGCAAGCACCTAATGCAACTGATGCTATAGCCGAAGCCGTACCAATTGTATGATCAGATAGTCCTGAAAGGACATCAAATCGACTCACCATATCAGTCATGGTAATTAGGTTTGTCTCTTCAGGCGGAGCGGGATAAGAGGATGTACATTTAAGTAAAATAATGTCTTTTGCTCCAGATTCACGGAGAGTGTCGAGTGCTAATTCGATATCTTTAAGATCAGCAATCCCAGTTGATACTATAACTGGTTTGCCTGTTTCAGCTACTCTCTTAAGCAACGGGATATGTGTTATCTCCGGTGACGCAATCTTGTGTGCTGCAACTTCTAAAGTTTCAAGAAAATCAACTGCAGTTTCATCAAAAGGACTTGAAAAAACTTCTAAATTTAATTTTCGTGCTTCAAAAACTATTTCCTCGTGCCATTCCCAGGGAGTGTGTGCCTCATCATAAAGATCCCAGAGAGTTGCAGAATCTGCCCATGGACTTTCAGTGGGTAAACGAAAATCATCAAAATCGCAATTGAGAGTGATAGTGTCCGCTGTGTAAGTTTGCAACTTGATCGCATCTGCTCCTGCACGCTTAGCCGCTCGAACAATCTCAATTGCTCTCTCAAAGCTTCCATCATGGTTTCCTGACATTTCGGCCACTATGAAAGTCGGGTGACCCAAACCCAGGATATGTTGACCGATTTTTATCTCCATTATCTATCTCACAGAAAATAGAGGCTTTATGGGAGCGCAATCAAGTTTATCAAGCAATATATCGTCCTTCACGTAATCTTGCATCATAGAGAAGACTTCTTTATAAGCTTGCAACAACTTATCTATATCTTTTTTACTATGAGCATAACTGAGTGTCTGTGATCCAATTGAAAAAATACCACGTTTAAAAATTTCTTGCATGAAGAAAGTTTTTAACTCCCAAGAAGTTGTATTGTCTTGGTCTTTAAATATTAAAAAGGACCATGTGGGGTGGCCACAAAAGGTAATAAGGGATCGTGCATCTAGTCCATCAAGAAGTTTATCTAATTCTTTATGCAAATACTGTCCTAAGTTATTTATGTGTTCAAGTGTGTTGTCTCTCTTAATTTTTTCTAACACGGCTTTCGATGCAGCAAGAGATAATGTTTCTCCACCAAAAGTACCTGAGAAAAATATATCTTTCATAACATTCATATATTCTTCTTTCCCAACGAGAGCCGATAATGGATAGCCATTTGCCAAGCCCTTACCAAAAGTTGCAATATCTGGCGTAACACCAAACAACTCTTGTGCGCCGCCATATGAAAGACGAAACCCAGTACATGTCTCGTCAAAAATTAAAAGTGCCCCATTATTATGAGTTAATTTTTTTACTTTGCTGAGAAAATTATCTTTTGGATACTCACTACTCATCGGTTCCAGAATAACTGCAGCAAACTCGTCAGGATATTCTTTCAGAATTTGTTCTAATGAATCAATGCTATTGTAATTAAAGGTATGAGTTAAATCCTGGACACACTTTGGAACACCTAAATTTTTAGTCGTTGATCCAATATACCAATCTTGCCAACCATGATATCCGCAGACTGCAATTCGCTCCCTGGCAGTATATGCACGTGCGAGACGTATTGCTCCAGAAGTAGCGTCAGTTCCATTCTTGGCGAATCTAACCTGCTCTGCACAAGGTATAGCATCGATCAACATCGTGGCAACATCGGCTTCTAAAGTGTGGGGAATCGAAAATGTTACCCCTTGTTCCATCTGTTTCTTAACTGCTGAATCTATATCAGGATCACAGTAGCCAAGAGTAACACTTGCCAATGCACTGGAAAAATCTAGATATTTATTGTCATCCACATCCCAAAAATAAGCACCTTCTGCTCTTTCAACAAAGAATGGGGATACACCAACTGGCAACTGAGTGAGACTCTTACTAAAAGTTTGAGAGCCTAATGGTATTTTTTTTAGCGCTAAACTTAAAAGTTCCTCTGATTTTCTATACCTTTTTTTATTCATTATTTAACATCCCAAATTGATGGATTAAGAAGCTCTTCATCTGTAGTGTTAAGATTTCTGGGAATATTCTGTATGCAGATTTTACTCGCAGAAATTATCTCAAGCAAATGGGCACAACTATCTACACCAATGACAATTTTATCGATTAAATTCTCAGATAGCGCAAAACCTAGAGCAGCTTCAAGCCCACTTATGTTATTACTTTGAAGCCATATATCCCATTTTTTAAATAGATTACTCCATTTACTAAAAAATTTAGATCTCTTATCAGGTGGAGCTAACAACAATCCTTGCAAAAAGATACTTCTTGCATGAGTTTCTATTTTTTTATTTTTAAGTGATTGCAGATGTCCACTGTCAACTAGACGGGTATCAAAAACATTGTACGGCACTTGAATTAAATCAAAATCGAAATTTTCTAACAAAAAGTCGACTTGATTAGGCGTATAAGTAGAAAATCCTATTTTATTAATTAGTTTATCTTGCTGCAATCCTTTTAAAGCTTTAAATAAAGTATCGAATTGCTTATCTTCAACATCATCAATATTATGAATCAGTAAGCCGTCTACATTAGTTACATTCAAATATTTCAAAGACTGGTGGAATGATTCCAATACACGGTCAACTCCTAAATGCAAAGGAGCAGTTTTTGTAACTATTTTAAAATCACTAACACCTGCACAGCCTAGAACCTCTTCACTATCGCCGTAACCACAAGCAGTATCAAGAGTGTCAATGCAGTTATCTTTTGCAAGATTTAAAATTTGTTGAACCTCCACAAAAGACACTTGGCCACTTGAATTAGAAATTCCATAATCTAAACCAAATTGAACTGTTCCAAGGGCTATCTTACTCATTGAAGCACTTCTTTAATTGAAGCAATAACTAATCTTTGTTCAGCACTGCTTAAACCATAATACAAAGGAATGGACAATGCATTTTGATAGTATGCTTTAATCTCGGGATATTGATCGATACTATAGCCCCTATCTTGATAATATGGCTGTGTTACAACAGGAATATAATGAACTTGAGAACCTACCCCCCTTTCTGCAAGTCTTGTCATTAACTGATGTCGCGTTAAGCCAATCTTGTCAAAATTTATATTTACTACATAAATATGATGAGAGCTATTATCTCTTCCGTGTGCCTGCATTGGAGTGACATTTTGAACTTCTGAGAAGGCCTGATCATAAAATTTAGCCATCGATCTTCTTGCTTCTAAAAATAAATCAATTTTATCCATTTGCGATACAGCCAATGCACACTGAATATCTGTAATTCGATAGTTGAATCCAAGATGCTGCATTTCATAATACCAACGCTTTAGTGACCCATTTTCAAGAGCATTTTCTTTATCGATCAAAGAGTTATCTGCATGGCTTATACCTGGAAACTCAAAATTACCTTTGGTGATACCATGACTTCTTAACATGTTTAGTTTTCGATGAATATCTGGATTATTCGTCGTAATCATACCTCCTTCACCAGAAGCAATGCCTTTGACTGGATGAAAGGAAAAGCAAGTCATGTCAGAGTACTGGCAATTGCCTACTTTATTGCCATTACTATATGTTGCACCAAGTGCATGTGAGGCGTCTTCTACAACTGCCAAATTATATTTATCGGACAATTGACCGATCTTTTCCATATCACAAGGCAGTCCTGCAAAATGTACGGGAAATATAGCTTTAACATTCTTCGAATCAAGTACTGTTTTCTCAATTTGAAGACTATCTATATTAAGAGTGCGCTTATCTATATCGATAAATATAGGTTTAGCGCCAACATATAAAACAGAATTACTCGTTGCAACAAAAGTATTAGGAGATGTTATGACTTCATCGCCTTCACCTAATTCAAGTGCCATGCATGCTAAATGAAGTGCAGCTGTTCCATTGGCAACAGCAACTGCATATTTTGCTCCCACGTAATCAGCGACCTTGTTTTCGAACTCCGCAATCTTAGGACCTTGTGTAAGTGCACCATGCCTCAACACATCAACAACAGACTGTATATCATCTTCATCAATATAATGTTTACCGTAAGGAATTAGGTCTGTTACGACTTGATTTATAGTGCTCTCACTTTCTTGCTGTTTGAGAGTTTGAAGCTGCTCATCAATGCTTGGCATTGTACAGTTAAGTGTTTTGCAAATCTTTTTATTAGATAAACTCATGTCCATTGGACGTTTCACTAAATTTGGTTTGTCTTTGATACTTATCTCATTAATCAAGTTAGTACTCAAATCAAAACAATTGGCAAGCTTAATGCCAAACTCATATTTTGATAATCGTTCACTACCAACAATATTAAATACACCGCTCAGGTCCTCAGCAATCAATTGGTGTGTCTTTTTAGACAGCTCTTCAATCAATATTGTTGTAAAAAATACATCAGAAAACAAATCTATTGTCTCATCACTTCTAAGTTTATTGATAATAAAATCACTAAATGATTGACGATACTCTGCACCCCAGCCAAAGAAGTTTGTACGGACTATAAGCGCATCTTTGCAATTTTCTAAAACATACTGTTCACCTAATAATTTTGTTTTAGCATAGCTATTAACAGGGCTGGCCTCATCTTCTTCCGTAACTAATTCTTGATCGCCCGAAAAAAGATGGTCAGTTGAAATATGAACTAATTTAACGCCTTGTTCACTGCACGCAAGAGCGATATTCTTTGACAAATCTACATTGACCTCATGGGCTAAATCAGGGCTAGATTCACACTTTTCTACATCAGCAATCCCAGCTGTGTGAATAACGATATCTGGCTGGTATTTTGACAATACTGATATACACTCTTCCAAAGAGTCTAAAGATGCAATATCTGTATTAATCCCTGTTAGGAAAATTTTCCTGCGATGTAATAATAATGTGACTTCAAAATTATTTCGCACTGATAGTGCCCAATTGACAGCCAACAGGCCCGATCCACCGGTAATTAAAAGTTTTTTCATTGACTATATCCTGCCAATTTTTTCTCTATTATCCTCAATCCATTTCTGTAAGTCTTTAACACTCATCCACTCTTTGTTCTGGCCTGATGTATAAGTAAAATCGTCATCAACTTTAACGCCACCTTTACTTCGATCTGGATCTGATGACCAGTTATAAATTGCTGGTAAAATTTTATAATAATCCTCGTATTCGTATGTATGCTGCGCATCTTCCATGCCAATCATTTGCTCATGAATTTTCTCACCTGGCCTGATGCCGATAATCTTTTGCTTTGCTGTATCGGAAACAGCAGTAGCAATGTCAGGTATTGTCATAGAAGGAATTTTCTTTACATATATCTCGCCACCTTGCATATCTTCAAAAGCATGCCATACCAAGCCTACACCTTCTTCCAAACTAATCATAAATCGTGTCATATTTGGATCGGTAATTGGCAACTCCCCTGTTTCTTTTTGCTTAATAAAGAATGGGATAACAGAACCTCTAGAGCCCATAACATTACCATAGCGAACAACAGAGAATCGAGTTTCATGATCTCCTGCGTAGGCGTTACCGGCAACAAATAACTTATCAGAAGCAAGTTTAGTTGCACCATAGAGATTAATTGGATTACTTGCTTTATCAGTAGATAAAGCAACCACACCCTTAACCCCTTGATCAATACACGCATCAATTAGATTGGTTGCACCATTAATATTGGTTTTAACACATTCAAATGGGTTGTACTCTGCAGTTGGAACAATCTTTGTAGCAGCGGCATGGACAACATAATCAATACCATTTAGTGTTCTAGATAAGTGCTGCTGATCACGCACGTCACCGATTACAAATTTAACCCTGGAGTCTTCATCAAATTTTTGCGCCATATCCCATTGTTTCATCTCATCTCTAGAATAAACAACAATCTGCTTTGGATTGTATCTTTCAAGAGTCATAGGAATGAAGGCATTACCAAAAGAACCTGTTCCGCCTGTTATAAGTATCGATGAATTGGAAAGCATAGTTTTCTCCTCTTATTTATCTTGTTTATTTATGGTGCCTTCTAAATTATTAACCTCTTTCTGCAACTCAGCTATCTCTTCTCTGAGTTGAGCATATTCTTGCTTCTTTTTAAACAGGAATCTCACAGTGATTGAAGACTTCTGCAGCACCCCCTTAGGAGTTAACAGATAAGCGTAACCCAATTTATTTTTAGAACGCTTGAAATTATCAAGTTTAATCCATCCTATATCAACTAAAGATTTTATAAGATAATGTGTTTTTCCAAGGCTAATTCCGAGTTTTTCTGCGATTTGACGTTGAGTCAAATTAGGTTCGCGCTCAAGTATCTTAAGCACACGATATTCCAGTTCTTGGTTAATCATAAATTTTATTTAGAGATATTGTTGGTATATAAGGCTAAGGCAGTGAATTCCCTGAACAACTTAATGAGTTATAAAAAAAACAAGCAATGGAATACTAGCCTGTTCATTGGTTGAACAAAATAGCATATGAAAGTCCAATTGCAAGATAAAGTTGAGTTTCAATCTAAAAAAAAGTGAACAGTACTTTTATCTTAAGTAAATTAACCTTACTAAATGATTAAAAACAGTTAGTCCTTTAAAATGAGATATTTTTAACTTGTTTTACGGGTAAAGTGCACTAATAGAACCCATGTCACAGACAACAAACCACCTATTAAAGTTATTATTATGCATATTATAGATCTAGTGGGTTGTGATTTTTGATGAGGGACCATGCTTGTATTGACAGCAACAAAAGCATAATCTGGACTTGCTTCTGCCAACATCTTACTCTTTATTTGCTCTTCAATGATGCTATAAAAGACTTCTTGCATTTCAGAGATAGGAGTTTTCTCAATCTGGGTATTTAAATAATTGATGTTGTTAGTAACTTTGAAGATCTGACGTTGCTGCATATATTCATTAATGGCCTTCACATACATATCCAACCATTGCTTTGCTAGCTGTGGCGAGTAATATTCAATAGATACCAAAACTAGACCTGATAATTTATCTTGAGAAACAGAAAGTTTTCCTTTGAACTTTTTATAAAGGTCCCAACTAGAGGGAGGACCCGCAATGCCATTCTGATCTTTAATTAGCCATTGCTCATTTTCAGTATTAAAAATCTCATTATTAATCTTAAGATCATTAGAGGTCTGATCCCAATCTTCTGCAGCAAAAATTTCTACTTCAAGGTCATTGTCTTTAATAAAGCCTTCAATGAAGCTCCAGGATTGCATAATCTCTAGAGCTATCTGAGCTTCGTTTGTTACACTACTCCCAATGCTTACACCCGCCAAAGAAGCAAGTCCGCCCAATTGACCTAAGCCACCCGAAAGACCGCCTTGACTGGATTGAGCAGGAGCCAGTAGTGTTAGAGCTTTGTATTGATTTGGTATTGAAAGTGCATAGTAAACTGAGGCAACTGCAAATATACATGTGATAGCAATGATCTTGAACTTACCAGCCCAAAGAACATCAAATAGTTCTCTTAAGTTTATTTCATCATTTTGGGTATCATCTTTGTCTAGCACTTTCTTATCCTAGTTTAGTAAGGGTTAAATCTTTTAGTAATAGTTTTTTGCTTAGTATAAATAAGAATATATAATTTTTCTTGTTTTCCTTTTCTAAAAATATCATTTTATAAAGCACTAATAGCTGAGAATGGTGCCCGGGGCCGGACTCGAACCGGCACGAAGTTTCCTTCGAGGGATTTTAAGTCCCTTGTGTCTACCAATTCCACCACCCGGGCATACACGTGTAATTACATTACATTGAGGCTGAGGTCGGAATCGAACCGGCGTAGACGGATTTGCAATCCGCTGCATAACCACTTTGCTACTCAGCCTTGGCGAGTATTCTATGTATCTTAAGAAAATAGACCAGTTATTTAAGAGTATTTTTATATGTCTTGAAATATTCGTAAAGACTATGCAACGAAATATAAGCAGCTATCCAAAATAAAATAATAGTGAATAGATAAAAAGTTTCTTGAAAGTTTGGAGAGATTATCAAGAAAGATAAAGCTGTAATTTGAATGGTAGTTTTGGTTTTTGCTATAAAACTTACTTTGATTGGATTATTACCAAGACTTTCGGCTAAAAATTGACGAAATGAGGATATTATTAATTCTCTAGAAACTATCATTATAGAAGGCAAAATTAAATCTTTGTTATCGTTAAAAGATAGCAAATACAAGATAGGTATACAAATTAATAACTTATCAGCTATTAAATCCAATAGACCACCCACAGAGCTAGTTGTCCCGGTTTTTCTTGCAATATAACCATCTAGATGGTC
>MDSV01134570.1_pt1 | contig 15540 bp, 8 predicted proteins | sample 810851 | NCBI WGS metagenome assembly MDSV01 (sample SAMN05326640, study PRJNA326480) | marine metagenome | isolation source: seawater | place: Atlantic Ocean: North East | collected 2012
ACTGGTCTTGATGCTGATAGTAGACTATTACTAGAAGATGTTATGGATGGTGATACTGGTGGTTTTTTAGCTCAACATTCAATAACTTTTACAGATAATACACTAAACGCATCTGCTATATCATCTACATCATTAAGTGGTACTAATTTAAATGTTCTAGAAGATGGTACTATTACATTTGAGGGTGCTACTGATAATGCATTCGAGACATCTCTTACAGTTCTTGATCCAACAGCAGATCGTACCATAACATTTCCTAACCAGACAGGATTAATAAGTTTAGTGAGTGGTGTAAGAACCGCAGCCGATGACGATGTTGTACTAGATGGAACAGATAGTAGTAGTACTGATGATGGTGGTAGACTATTACTAGAAGATGTTATGGATGGTGACACAATCAGTATCCTATCTTCACATGGTGTAACTTTTTCAAGTGATACATTAAATGCATCTGCAATATCATCTACGTCATTGAGTGGTACTACCATAAATGTCCTAGAAGATGGTAGTATTGTATTTGAAGGTGCGACTGATGATGAATTTGAAACAACTCTTAATGTCATAGACCCGACAGCTGATCGTACTATAATATTTCCTAATCAATCTGGTACAGTAGATTTATTAGACGGTATAAAAACAGCTGCTGAAGATGACATTGTTTTAGATGGAACAGATGGTAGTAGCACAAACGCTGGCAGTAGATTACTATTAGAAGATATAACAGATGACACAGGTAGTTTCTTATCTCAACATGGTATGACATTTTCAAACAATGATACATCCATATCTGGTAAATTAACTGTATCTGGCGGAATAGATGGTAACCTACTTGCATCTGGTAATTTCATATTTGAAGGTTCTACTGTTGATGCATTTGAAACAACTCTTACAGCTATTGATCCTACAGTGGATCGTACTATTTCATTACCAAACCAAACTGGTTTAATAGGTTTAATTGGTGGTGTGAGAACAGCTGCTGACGATGATATTGTTTTAGATGGAACAGATAGTAGTGGTACTGGTGCAGGTAGTAGATTATTGTTAGAAGATGTTATGGACGGAGACACAGGTAGTTTCTTGTCTCAACATGGATTAACATTCTCAAATAACGATGCATCTATATCTGGTAAATTAAGTGTGGCTGGTGGAATAGATGGTAATCTTTTATCATCTGGTAATTTTATATTTGAAGGTTCAACTGTTGATGCATTTGAAACTACACTTACTGCAGTAGACCCAACTGAAGATCGTACTATCACATTTCCAAATCAAACTGGTATAGTAGACTTAGTAGATGGTTTAAAGTCAGGTGCTGATGAAGATATCATACTAGATGGAACAGATAGTAGTAGTACTGATGCTGGTGGTAGACTATTACTACAGGATGCTATGCAAGGTGATACTGGTGATTTCTTAGCTGGACATGGTATAACTTTTGCAGATAATGATTTGCAAATCTCTGCGGGAGTTTCACTCAATAGAGTAACAGTTATTCCATCAACCACTGCTAGTGCACTTTCAACTGTAGATGATGCAACAGCTTTAGCAATTGCACTTGGATAAAAGTTATAAATAAAGATAAAGGAAAGATAGAATATGGCCAATACATTTAAAGTAGTTTCACATGATGTTATGCCTGACAGTGCTGGAACTCCAGAGGCGTTATATACAACACCAGCTAGTACTACTAGTGTTGTGTTGGGTTTGATTTTATGTAACATAGATGCTTCACAAAGATTAGTAGACGTAAAACTTGTAAGTGATACCGCTGGTGGTGGTAGAACAGAAACTAACACAACAGTCTTTTTGTTAAAAGATGTTCCCATTCCCTCTGGATCAACACTGGAAGTTTTAGCAGGTAACAAAGTTGTGCTTGAAACAACAGATGCAATTCAAATTGATTGTGATGCTGCTGACAAGATTAGTGTTACACTAAGTATCATGGAAATAACATAGGGGTGATAATATATGCCGTATATAGGTAGAAGTTCAGAATTTGGTGTAAGACAAGTTTATACCTACACTCCAAGTGCTGGTGATACATCAGTAGGTGGTGCTGATGTTGATGGTAAAACATTATCATTTCTTGATGGTAGGTATGCTGAGGTTTATCTAAATGGTATAAAATTAAAACTCAATACAGACTATAATACAAATACAGCAAATACAATATCTGGTTTGACAGCACTTGCAGCCAATGATGAAATTGAAGTTGTTGTTTATGATGCATTTACATCATCAAACGCATCATCAGAATTTACTGATCCTATATTTACGATCACATCAGGTACGTCTAACTTACGTCTTGGTAAAAAAGCTGGGGATGCAATTGCTTCTGGTGGTAATTACAATGTAGTCGTTGGCGATGAAGCTGGTACTGAATTGACTACTGGTGATAACAACGTGGCAGTAGGCTTTGAAGCACTTTCAACTGAAGATGCTCATGGTAATAACGTGGCTGTTGGATACCAAGCATTAAAAACTTTAAATGCTGGAGCAGAGGGTTACAATGTTGCCGTTGGTGCACTAGCTGGTGATGCACTTACGACAGGAGTTAAAAACGTAGCCGTAGGTTATGAAGCTCTATCGACAGAAGATGCTAATGGTGAAAGTGTGGCTGTTGGGTATCAAGCACTTAAAACCCAGAATGCAGGTGCGTCTGGTTTAAACGTGGCAGTTGGTTACCAAGCAGGTACTGCAATTACTACTGGCGTTAAAAATGTTATAGTAGGTGCTTCAGCAGGGGATGCCCTTGCAGCAGGAGCTAACAATACAGCAGTAGGTTATGAGGCATTATCAACTGAGGACGCTAATGGTAATAGTACAGCTATAGGCTATAGGGCGTTAAAGACACAAAATGCTGGTGTAGAAGCTTACAATACTGCTGTAGGTGTAGATGCAGGGTTATCTGTTACTACAGGTATTAGAAATGTTATAATGGGTGCTTTTGCAGGTGACGCCTTAACTGATGCAGACTTTAACATTGCAATTGGTTCAAAAGCTTTAGGAGCAGATACTTTAGGAAGTGCTTCGGTAGCTATAGGTCATAGTGCTCTTGAAAACCAAAACTTTACTACAGCCACTGATTCTTTCAATACTGCTATCGGGCATAGTGCAGGTAATGACATCACGACAGGCGTACAAAACACCTTAATCGGTGGTCTTGCAGGTGATGCCATAACTGATGCAGATGGAAATGTTGCCGTAGGATATGCATCCTTAACAACGAATGTATTAGGTAGTGATTCTGTAGCAATTGGTAAAAATGCACTTAATGTTCAAAACCCTACTACAGCTACAAATATGAATAACGTGGCTGTTGGTAAAAATACTGGTGAGGCAGTCACCACAGGCACAGGTAACACTTTAATAGGCGCACTTGCTGCCGATGCACTTACGACAGGAACAGATAATGTTGCTGTAGGCAGAGCAGCATTGGGTGCAGACACTCTTGGCCGTAGATCAGTAGCTATTGGTGTAAATGCATTATCATCACAAAACTTCACAACAACCGTAAGCAGTTACAATGTGTCGATAGGCTATGAAGCAGCCGTAAACATGACAACAGGTCAAAGAAATATTGCCATAGGAGCATTTACATTAGATGCAGATACTTTAGGTCAAAGATCAGTTGGAGTAGGTTATGCAACACTAGGAGCACAAAACTTTACTACAGCAACAGAAACCTATAATACAGCAGTTGGGTATGAGGCGGGTAATGCAATTACAACAGGCATACACAATGTATTACTTGGCGGTGGAGCAGGTGATGCTTTAACTGATGCAGACTTTAACATAGCAATAGGAAAAGGTGCTTTAAGTGCTGATACTTTAGGAAGTAGTTCTATTGCTATAGGTGAAGGTGCTTTACTTAATCAAAACTTTAATACAGCTACGGCTGTTCATAATGTTTGTATAGGTCATGCTGCAGGAAATCAAATCACCACGGGTCAGTATAATACCGTAGTTGGCGGTCTGTCAGGAGATGCTTTAACCACAGGTAATAAAAATGTATTTGCTGGGTATAATTCTGGTACAGCTTCGGACGTAGGAGAAAAAAACGTAGGTATAGGCTATGATGCTTTACTAAACGATCAAAAAGGCAGTAAAAGTACAGCAGTTGGTAAAGGTGCATTAACAACACAAGACTTTAATACAGCTACAGATGCACACAATACTGCTGTAGGGCATGATGCAGGTAACGATATCACCACAGGATTAAACAATACATTTGTAGGTAGTCTTGCAGGAGATGCTACTGATGATGGTAGTAATAACACTGCTGTTGGTAAGGAATCATTGAGTGCAAATTGTGGAAATAGTAATACAGCAGTAGGCTCACAAGCACTTAAAGTATGCACTGGTTCAGACAATACTGCTGTGGGATTAATTGCAGCTTCTAATTTAACAAGTGCTAGTAATTGCCTTGCTTTAGGCCATGACGCAGGAATTACAGGGAGCCCTGGTGGAAATATAACCACTGCCAGTAATGAAATTGCTTTAGGTGATGAAAACATTGGGTCATTTGCTTGCCAAGTATCTTTGTCAGTAGCGTCAGATGCAAGAGACAAAACAGACTTTACTCCACTAGACTTAGGATTAGACTTTGTTAAGGCACTAGCTCCTGTTACTTATAAGTGGGATAAGCGTTCTAAATATGGTGACAAATATGCAGATGACTACGATCTTGAAGCACAAACTCCAGATGGAACACATAAAGAAGATTGGCTTGACGTAGGCTTTAAAGCACAAGAAGTTGAGGCATTAGAAGAAGCAGCAGGGTATAAAATTTCAGACAAAACAAACCTTACTACAACATTATCAGGTGATGGCAAGCAGTATGGTATGCAATATGAAAAATTTGTACCAATCTTAGTCAAAGCAGTACAAGAACTATCCGCAAAAAATGATGCTCTAGAGGCACGAATTAAAACACTAGAAGACGGTTAATAAGGAGAATATTATGGCTGAAGAAAGATCAGACGAATTAAAGGCACAAAACTACGCAGCAATGTTAGGTAGTGCAAATGTTATTGGATCAGTTTTAGATGCTGATACCGAATTTGGTAACGACATGACAACCGATGAAAAAAAAGAAAGAGTTGCTCGTAGTATGGGATACCTTGAATGGGGTGTTGCTCTTAGTGATTGGGGTTCAGAAGATATGACAGGAATTAATACTGCTATTGCTGATGCTAAAAAATTTATTGGGTAATAAATAATAAAAAATAGGAAGAGAAAAGTATGCCATATATAGGATCAGAATTAGCAAAAGGATTTGCAACAACTACTAAACAAAGTTTTAGTGGTGACGCTTCTACTGTTGCATTCACTCTTACTAGAGAAGTTAGTCAAGCAACAGACATAGAAGTTTTTGTTGACAATGTTCAGCAGGAGCCTACCTCAGCATACACAGTAAGTAGTACAACACTTACATTCACTGCTGCACCATCTAATGGTACAAATAATATTTACGTTGTCCATAGAGGTGCTCAAAATGAATCGGGAGCTCTTCCCTCAACAGATTTAGGAACTAAGAATTATGTTTTTCGTGGTGTAATCAGCACTCCTACACTTGGTACATCTAACTTACGTCTTGGTTTAAATGCTGGAGATGCAATTGCCTCTGGTGGTAATTATAATGTCGTTATAGGCGATGAAGCAGGAACTGCTTTGACTACTGGTGATAGCAATGTGGCTGTTGGTTTTAACGCTTTAAAGACTGAAGATGCTCATGGTTTTAATGTGGCTGTAGGGGCTGAAGCATTAGAAACACAGAATGCAGGGGCTGATGCATATAATGTTGCCGTTGGTAGGGCAGCGGGGAAAGCAACAACTACAGGAATTAACAATACACTTTTAGGAGGATTAGCAGGGGCGGCACTAACTGATGCTGATTTTAATATAGCAGTTGGATATGGTGCTTTAGATAGTGATACTCTTGGTAGTAGGTCTGTTGCTATTGGTTATAATAGTTTAGCTACACAAAACTTCACAACAGCTACTAACAGTCACAATACTGCAGTTGGCTTTCAAGCAGGAACAGCAGTCACAACAGGCGTAGATAACACCCTTGTCGGTGCGGGTGCAGGTGACGCACTCACGGATGCAGACTATAACGTCGCTGTAGGTATTAACGCTTTAGGTGCAGACACTTTAGGTTCAAGGTCTGTGGCACTAGGTAGACACGCTTTAGGTGCACAAAACTTTACTACGGCTACAGATGCTTACAACATAGCTGTTGGGTATGGCACAGGTATTCAAATCACAACAGGTATAAAAAACACCCTTGTCGGCGGCCTAGCAGGTGATGCACTTACAACAGGAACTAATAATGTAGCCTTAGGATATGACGCATTAAGTACAGAGGACGCGCATGGTTTAAATGTGGCTATTGGATTTGAAGCATTAAAAACACTTAATGCAGGAGCAGATGGTCACAATGTAGCAGTTGGAAATCTTGCAGGTACTGCGATCACTTTGGGTGTTTCAAATACTTTAATCGGTTCAGAAGCAGGAGATGCTCTTACACACGCAGACTTTAACGTGGCAGTTGGCAAAGATGCTTTAGGTGCTGATACTTTAGGTAGTCGCTCCACTGCCCTTGGATTTCAAGCTCTAAATACACAGAACTTTACCACTGCTACAGATTCTTACAATACTGCTGTAGGCGCAAACGCAGGACTAGCAGTCACCACAGGTATACTCAACACACTTGTCGGTGCAGGAACAGGGGATGCTCTTTCGGATGCAGACGAGAACACAGCCATTGGAGCTTTTGCTTTAACTACTGATACTTTAGGCACCAAGTCTGTAGCCGTTGGTAGAGGCGCATTACAAACACAAAACTTTACGACTGCTACAGATAGCAACAATACAGCCGTTGGCTATAACGCAGGTGTAAACATCACCACGGGCACAAGTAATACGTTATTCGGCACACAAGCAGGTGATGCTCTTACAGATGGGGCAGAAAATGTAGCAATAGGAGTTCAAGCATTAAGTACTGAAGATGGTAATGGTCAAAATACAGCAGTTGGTCAGCAAGCATTAAGAGATTTAAATGCAGGAGCAACTGGTAATAACGTAGCAATTGGACACGTTGCAGGTAGATTAATGTCAACTGGCATACAGAACACTCTTGTAGGTGCATCCGCAGGTAAAACATTTACGACTGTAAGTAATAATACTTTTGTTGGTGCTTTCGCAGGAGATGTGGCTACTTCTGGAGATAACACTGGTATTGGATCTGGTGCTTTAGGCGGTAGTTTAACAGGAGATCAAAACGTTGCTGTTGGTAAAGATGCAGCAAATGCTCTAACTGGCGGTGCGGATAACGTGTTTGTAGGTCACTTAGCAGGTGTAAGTGCTACTAACGCCACCTCCAACACTTGCGTTGGTGAGCAATCCGCAGGTGGAGCTACTTTTACTGGAACTAACAACACTTTTCTTGGCCGTGCTTCAGGATACTCAGTAACTTCAGGTGAAAATCTTTTACTTCTTGGGGTTGATGCAGGACGATCAAGCGCGCCTGGAGGCAATCACACTGATGGTGATAACTCCATAGTTGTTGGAAATAATAGTAGTGCTAACGCATATATTAAAATAGATTGGACTGTAACTTCTGATGAACGAGATAAAACAGATTTTACTGCTTTAGACTTAGGTTTAGACTTTGTTAAAAGTATGAAACCTTATACGTTTAAATGGGATCAACGATCTGACTATGGCGATTCTACAGCAGATAATTACAAAGTAACAGATCAAACTCCAGATGGCACTCATAAAAAAGATCAATTAGATGTTGGGTTTAAAGCTCAAGATATAGAGGCATTAGAAAAAGCAGCAGGGTATAAAATCTCTGACAAAACAAATCTAATTTCATCTCTTACCCCAGATGAAACACAGTATGGATTAAAGTACAGCAAGTTTGTACCAATCTTAGTTAAAGCGGTGCAAGAATTATCCGCAGAGAATGATACTTTAAAAACAGAAATAACAGCAATTAAAAATAGACTAGATGCATTGGAGGCAGAATAATGGCAATTAGTAAAATAACAGGATCTGCCTTAGGTAAAGATGTAATAATGAAGGACGTGGCTACTGCTGACGGTTCTTCACCTACATTAACTCTACAAACTGGTGACACTAATATTGAAGCTGATGATGTATTAGGAACAATCAACTTTCAAGCACCAGATGAAGGTACTGGTACAGATGCCATATTAGTTGCTGCAGGAATTTCAGCTATATCTGAAGGTGATTTTAGTTCAAGTTCTAATGCAACTAAACTTGTATTCAAAACTGGTGCAAGTGAAGCTGCGGCTTCTAAATTTGAAATCGCAAGTGATGGTTCATTATCCACACCAACAGCAGGTACATCTAATGTAAGGTTTGGGGTTAATGCTGGTAATTCTATTGCCTCTGGTGGTAACTATAATACTGTTGTGGGCGATGACGCAGGTACTGCTTTAACTACTGGTGATAATAACGTAGCTGTGGGTTTTGCTGCGCTTAAAACAGAAGATGCAAACTCAGGTAATACTGCTATTGGCTATCAAGCTCTTGAAGATTTAAACGCTGGTGCAGATAGCTACAACACGGCAGTTGGCTATATTGCAGGTAAAGATATCAGCACAGGTATTCGTAACACAATAATCGGTGCATTTTCTGGCGATTTATTAAATGATGCAGACTATAATGTAACTTTAGGGTTTGGAGCTTTAGGTTCAGATACTAAGGGTAGTAAAAGTATAGCTATAGGTGTAGATGCACTGACTACTCAAAACTTTAGTACTTCTACAGATTCTAATAATATTGCTATCGGTTACAATGCAGGAGCAGCAGTTACATCAGGTGTAAACAACACTCTCGTTGGCTCAACAGCAGGTGACGCAATTACTACATCCAATTCAAATATAGCTATTGGTGTAAACGCACTAGGGGCAGAAACATCTAGTAATGGTAATGTTGCAATAGGTGAATTAGCTCTAGGGGTTCAAAATGTAGGTGGTAGTGGTGATGCTAGAAATACTGCTGTTGGATTGTTAGCAGGAGGGGCGGTTTCCACTGGCACAAACAACACATACATTGGAGCTTTAGTTGGAGATGCAAACGATATTGGAGAGGCCAATGTAGCAATTGGTGGCGGATCTAGTTACGCTGCTTTGGGTGCTGACACTAAAGGTAAACATTCAACAGCTGTAGGATTTGGAGCATTAACTGCACAAAACTTTACTACGGATACTCAAACTCTTAATACAGCGGTTGGGTATTTTGCAGGTGGAGTGAACGCCACAGGAACATCAAACACATACATTGGAGCATTTGCAGGTGATGACACTAATGACGGTAATGATAATGTTGCTATTGGTGTGAATGCTTTAAGTGCTAACTGTGATAACACAAATGTAGCTGTTGGAAACGCTTCGTTGCTAGTATGTACTGGAGCGTCAAATACTGCACTAGGAACAAGTGCAGCGCGACAAGTCACTAGCGGTGAAAATAATACTTGCCTTGGAAAAGATTCAGGACGTAGTGGATCGCCGGGCGGCCCTGTTCAAAGTGACAACAACGTAGTTTGTATAGGTGATGAAAATGTTGCTAGTTGCCACATACAAGTTGATTGGACAATTGCATCAGATGAACGTGACAAGACAGACTTCCAAGATTTAGACTTAGGGTTAAATTTTGTAAATGATCTTAGTCCTGTTACCTACAAATGGGATAAAAGGGCAAAATATATAGATAAAACAGATGTTACAACTTTTAATGAAGACGGAACAGTAGACAATGAAGGTTGGGATGTAACTGCCGATTTAGATGCTATTACACCTGACGGTACACATAAAGAAGATTGGTTAGACATTGGTTTTAAAGCACAAGCAGTCATAGCACTTGAAGAAGCGGCAGGATATAAAAACGCTGATAAAACTAATCTAATAACTCATACATCTTCTGATGGTAAACAGTTAGGTCTACAGTACAGCAAGTTTGTACCAATCTTAGTTAAAGCAGTACAAGAACTATCAACAGCATTAGATGCAGCAGTTTCTGCAAACACAGCACTCACAGCAAGAGTAAAAACACTAGAAGATGCATAAAATATTATTATAAATAATAAGAAATAGGAAGAGAACAGTATGAGTAGAGCTAGAGAAATTGCAGACTTAGTTGGTGGTACAACACCAGATATTATTCTGAAGACCTCAGATGGTGCAATTCTGAATTTACAGACAAGTGATACTACAGTTACTGCTGATAGTGTTTTGGGTGAAATAAACTTTCAGGCCCCAGATGAAGCTAGTGGTACAGATTCTATTCTTATCGCGTCAAAAATTCAAGCAGTTGCAGAGGGAACTTTTTCATCATCAAGTAATGCAACCTCTTTAGTGTTTACAACTGCTAACTCTGCTGCAGCTGGAACTGCATCTGGTAAAATGACTTTTACTTCTGGTGGTGAACTTATACTTAAAGATACAGACACTGCCGATGGTTCTTCTCCTACAATTACACTTCAATCTGGTGATACTGATATTGCAGCTGATGATGTATTGGGCACCATTAACTTTCAAGCACCAGATGAAGGTGCAGGAACAGATGCAATTTTAGTTGCTGCAGGTATTGCAGCTGTGTCTGAAGGTGACTTTAGTAGTTCCAATAATGAAACTAAACTATCCTTTAAAACTGGTGCAAGTGAAGCTGCATCAGAGAAGATGTCATTATCTTCTGGTGGTAATTTATCATTACCAACAGACGCTGATGCAGATGATAATACTGCCGATAGTGCGACAGGACGATTTGAAGTAGGTGCTTCAGGCGATTTAACTCTATATCATAACACAAATTCATATATTGTTAATAAAACTGGTAATTTAATTTTACACAGTGAAACTGATGATTCTGACATAATATTTACTGGAGAGGACGGTAGTAGTGGTATTACTGCTGCAACATTTGATATGTCTGCTGCAGGTGCATTTTTAATAGGGGATTTGAACGAACAAACTCACGGTGGTCGTATAAGTCAAACTGTGGTATCTGGAGATTCTGGCATATCCATAATGTGTCGTTCTGCAACGGATTCTCATCAAGGTGAAATAACTTTTATGAAAACTCCAGCCACAAGTGGTAACTATACAGCAACGGCTGATGGGGAAGCACTTGGAACAATTAAATTTAGGGGTGTAAATACTTCTGCTGTATCAGATATTGGTGCTCAAATATCTGTAGTGCAAAATGGAACAGCAAGTGGAACAGTTCCTGCAGATATTACATTTAGTACAAATGAAACAGAGCGTATGCGCATCAACAAAGACGGTAATATTGGAATTGGAATTGCTGCACCTCTACGTCAACTCCATATAAATAACACTAGTGCTAATTCAGAAATAGCATTTACAGCAGCCACCAACGGTGCTTCTTCTCTACTTTTTGGTGATGGTCAGTCTGGTACAGATGTTTATCGTGGATACATTCAGTACCAACATTCTGATGACGCATTGTTGTTTGCTACAGCAGCAGCAGAACGAATGCGTATTTCAAGCGCAGGTGACGTATTAATAGCTAAAACCGTTACAAGTTCAAGTACAGCAGGAGCAAGATTTACAAGTGGGGGTAGTCTTGAGCTAATTAGAGATGGTGGTCAGCTTTTATATGTTAATCGTTTAACTAGTGATGGTACGCTTATATCACTAGCACAGGGAAACAGCACTGAAGGAACTATAACCGTATCAGGTTCAACAGTTTCATATAATGGTGGTCACTTATCTAGATGGTCAAGATTAACTAGTGGAAACAAAGATACGAGTATTGTTAAAGGCACTGTTATGACTAACCTTGATAAAATGGTTGTTTGGTCACATGATGCAGTTGCCGCAACCTATTATGAAGAAGGTGACGAATTGCCAGAAGACGTTTCAGTAGGTGACGAAAAAACTCCTGCGGTTGATGCTTACACAGAAGATAATGAACAGTTAAACTGTATGGCTATTTCATCTGTAGAAGGTGATCCAAATGTAGCAGGTGTGTTTGTTAATTGGGATGACGATGATAATTTTAAAGATATGAATGTAGCTATGACAGGTGATATGGTTATTCGTATTGCTAAAGGTACAACAGTTGCTAGAGGTGATTTACTTATGTCAGCAGGAGATGGCACTGCCAAACCACAAGACGATGACATTGTTCGTAGTAAAACAATAGCAAAAGTTACATCAACAAATGTAAGCCATACATATGACGATGACTCATATTGTGTTCCATGCGTCTTAATGGCTTGTTAAGGAGAAAATAATGTCAGGATATATAGGCCCAATACCAGCACTAGAAGATGAATAAAAAACATTATAAATAATTAAAAATAAGTGATTTGAAAAAGGAGACACTTTAATATGACTACAGAAAATAAAGAAATTGTTTCAGTTGATGGTAAAGATTACACTGTTGAAGATATGACACCAGAGCAGCAATATATTATTGCTCAAGTAAAAAATATAAATTCAAAAAAACAAAATATTAATCTTGAGTTGGATCAGTTAAATGCAGCTGCACAGTTTTTTAATAATGCATTGGGTAATAGTTTAAAAACTGAAGAAAAATCAGAAGACACAGAAGGTGCCGAGTCTGAGTAAAATAGCATTTTGCCCTTTTTATAAATACTTCTAATAGGGGGTAACTCAAATGCGTTCTGGAAATATGGAATTAAAGTCTGACCTTGCAAATCTATTTAAAGATTTGGAAGAGGCTAAACGCACGAGCCGAAAAGTTGTTCCTATTTCAAAATCTACAATAGATCAATCTGATATCAAAGACCTCTTTAGTGGCTTGGAAGAAGCTTCTAAAGAGGCTAAAGTTGTGGAAAAACAACGTAAAGATTATGTTGAAACAACTTCTACAGATGTATCAAACTTAATTAAAGAATTAGAGGAAATCTCAAAAGAAACAAAAAGTGAGGCTCCTAGAATACCTCGTAAAAAAGGTCAACCAGCTGGTTCTGATAAACATTCAGATTTATACACAGACGAAAATCCAAAGGGAACTATTCATGGACTAAAATTTGCAACTGTTAAGGATGCAAAGGCTAGTGTAAAGAAAATAGATAACTCTGGTAAAACTCATGCACATAAAGTTCAGGCTGCCGTTGCAATGGAACAACGAGCAAGAGAAATGGGTAAAATTACTCAAGCCAATGTCTATCGGTCTTACATTGAAAAAATGAAAAAGATCACTAAAGAAAAAAGTAAAAAAGAAGAAACTATTAAATTAGAAGCACTTGAAGAAGTTTTAAGTGGGTTGGTAGATATTGTTGAAGAAGTTGAAGAAGAACAAGTTGAAGTTTTAAAAGAACTAGATGATAAACCAGAACCTAAAAAAGTAAAAGAGGAAGTAAATCTTGTAAATAATGCTATTACGCATTTAGATGATAAGAAAAAGAAAAAAACTGAAATTAAAGAAGAGATAACTGATATTACATCTCTACGAAAAGAGTTTGATAATTTTAGGTCACTTATTTCACAACAAATTGCCTCTTCACAAATGTCTGGTGCTGGTGGTGGTGAAGTAAGATTAGAGTTTTTAGATGATGTTCAAAGAACTACTGCCAAAGTTGATGGTAAGTTTTTAAAGTTTGATTCATCTACTGGAAAATTTATTGGTGCTGATGCATCTGCTGCTGCAAGTGCACTTTCTGGTACTACTCTTGCAAGTGGTATAACTGCAGCAAGTATATCTGCCTTCACTTCTACAAGTGGTCGTGTTATCACATTACCAGATCAAACTGGTTTAATAAGTTTAGTGGGTGGTATAACAACGGCAGCTGATGATGACATTGTATTAGATGCAACAGATGGTAGTGGCGGAGATGATGGTGGCAGACTATTACTAGAGGATGTTATGGATGGAGATACAGGTGGGTTTCTGTCTCAGCATGGTGTGACATTTACAAATAATGATTTATCACTATCTGGTAAATTGAGTGTATCTGGAGGAATAGATGGTAATCTGTTATCATCTGGTAATTTCATATTTGAGGGTGCAACTGATGATGCATTTGAAACTGCACTTACTGCAATAGACCCAACTGCAGATCGCACTATATCATTTCCAAATCAGACAGGTCTAGTAAGTTTGGTTGGTGGAATAAAATCAAATGCTGATGATGATATTGTACTGGATGGAATAGATAGCAGTGGTACTGGTGCAGGTAGTAGATTACTGTTAGAAGATGTTATGCAAGGTGACACTGGTAGTTTCCTATCTCAACATGGAGTAACATTTCTAGATAATAATGTATCAATTGCTGGTGAATTAAATATAACTGGTGATCTAACTGTTTCTGGAACTACAACTACAGTAAACCAAACTGTTTTTAACGTAACAGAAGCTTTTGTATTTGAAGGTGCAACTGCAGATTCACACGAAACAACTTTTAGAATTGATGAACCAACTGCTGATAGAAAAGCATCGTTACAGGATAAGACAGGAACTATTGCATTGCTGTCTGGATTTGGAATGGATGGAACTGATCTTAACTTTGAAAGAATAGTACTTGAAGATGATACTAGACTTTTATTAGAAGGAAGTGGTTTACAAAGAATAGCTCTTGAAGATGATAATAGACTTTTATTACAAGGTGATGATGGAGGATTATTACTAAATGAAAACTCTGAAACAGGTGCTACTGGAACATTACTAAATGAAGACTCTGAAACGTCTGTCGGTAATGAAGGAGACTTTATTGTTTTAGATACATCAGATAATGAAAATGATAGACTATTATTTGAAGATGGAACAACAGACCCATTGTCAGTTTTGGCTTCTCATGGTATTACATTATCTGGACAAGGTTGGAACGCATTCCAGTTCGATAATACCTAAATAGTAGACAAAGGAAAAAATAATGGCTATACCTACAACAAAAGCAACATTTAAAAGTTATTGTCTGAGAGCTCTAGGTTTTGGTGTTATTGATATTAACGTATCTGATGATCAAGTAGATGATCGTATTGATGAAGCATTACAGTATTTTGCACAATATCATTATGATGGTATTGAAAAAATGTATTTAAAATATCAAATAACCGCTGACGATATTACACGAGCATCTTCTAATGCTACAACCACAGCAACTGATTCTGTGGATAGTAGTGTTACTGCTACATTTTCTGAAGGTAAAGGTTTTATACCTATGCCATCTTCTGTAGTTTCCGTAATTCAAATATTTCCTTTTGATGATTCCGCAACAAATAATATGTTTGATATTCGTTATCAACTTAGATTAAATGATTTGTATGATTTTTCTTCAACATCAATAATTCATTATCAAATGACAATGCAAAATCTAGATTACCTTTCTCATATATTAGTGGGGGAAAAACCAGTAAGATTTAACCAACACCAAAATAGATTATACATTGATATGGATTGGGCTAATGACGTTAGTGCTGGTGAGTATTTAATCATTGAATGTTATCGTAAAATAGACCCAGCAACATATACAGATATATTTGATGATATATATTTAAAGAGATATGCAACAGC
>MDSV01205231.1_pt1 | contig 15540 bp, 15 predicted proteins | sample 810851 | NCBI WGS metagenome assembly MDSV01 (sample SAMN05326640, study PRJNA326480) | marine metagenome | isolation source: seawater | place: Atlantic Ocean: North East | collected 2012
CATCTCCATCAAGATGAATTACATCGGTATAATTACGATCAATTAAACCTTCTAGCAAGGATTTACCTAAAAATGTTTTACCTGACGCTGTAATACCCGTAATCCAAATAACCATTTACTACTCCTTCAATTTAATTTGTTAAATACAGCGGACTGGTTTCCATATTTATCATTAGCAGCGACAGCAATTTTATCGATCGACTCAAAACTTATTGTTGAACGGTCAAAAATATACTCCCAACTCTTTGAGTGCACTTTTTCATTGAAGTTGTCATGGTAATATCTTCCCTCTTTAGTCTTTATAGCAAGATACGGTTGGGACCCAAAAACATCTCCTTTGATGCAGCTAACGGTTAATTTCGTTCCATTTTTTTCATCTGTTAGATTTGACTTCAACTTAAGCATATCTGATTCTGTATCTGAAAAAATAGTTTTTTGCATTGCACTTATGGCATCTGAATGTACAAAGGAAACATCTTTAAAATTTTCTGCAATCCTAGCTATGCGAGGATATATATCATCAATATCAATTTCCATATCTCTAAAATCATGGTTTGTAAAAGATAAAATGGCAGCACCATTCGTTTGTGCATCTTTAAAAGCCATTTCTATTTCATAATCATTTAAAAGATTTATACGTGTTCCTATATTTAAGCATTTTGTTGTATATCGATTCATGTTGCCTGGAACTTGATAGTCATCATATGATGGGTGATAAGGAATCCATTCTTTGGGAGCCCTTCTCCAATCACCATACCTATAAGCATCGTTTTGCATATCTTCATCTGAATACATAGATTGATTTGAAAAATCAAAAGGTATCCACTGCTCTAGAAAAAAACTGGAGTCTTGCCTAATTGCATGAAAACCGGCTCTGTTTACTATAGGAAACCATTCCTGGTCAATCAATCTTCTACAAAGTATTTCGTGCAATATTGGATATGAGTTGTCATATGACGTACTAGACATATGCCCTTCTTTATTGAATGAAAGAGGATGAAAATGCCAATGAATTTTATCTAAATCACCATGTTCAGATATTTTATTTCGATAATGCTTAAATATATTGCCAAAACCAAGATCTCTTCTCCTTTCGTTGGTATTGAATCCCACATTATCCATGCAATGCCAGTTATACACTATGCCCTTACCATGGGAATCTAAATATTGATTCCTATATGAACTAGACATAATCTTATCTAGCATTAGATCTATTTTATCCCAGCTATCATTGTATTGAATTAATTCTTTTCTAAAGGTTTTAGAAATTTCTTCTTCAAGTCCTTCTAGGTCAATTGATTTATTTTGTAATTTCAATAAGTTTTCTTTGGTTGCATCGATTCTAATATTATAGATTTGAAACAGGCGCTCGAAAGTAGCATCTAATGGCTCATGCAGAGGTCCTTCTGTATCGATACAGTGAACTATATATAATTTTTTATTCATTATTGTTGTTTATTATCGAAGAAAGTAAAAATATAACTTATCTTCCAAAGTAATTAATTTAGACTAAGAATTTTTTGTTAAATCTTAATTTGTCAAAATCTATACTATCTTGTTTAGACCAATTCTTTGAACTGTATGGATTTATTGGATATTCCTCAGAACCCTTGTTATAACAAATAAATTTGTAAAAACATTCCCTCAATAAATCACTAGACATCATTTTATTAATGGCTTCATCAAATATTTCTTTGCTAAAATCTTCGAATTCAAGATCAATGCTAAATTTTTTCATCATATCACCGGCTATCCATTCACAAATAAAATGATCAACAGGATCAATAATCTGTCTCCATCGACCGACAGGATTATTTTTTAATTTTTCTTCTTTAGCGAAGGAAGATGTACCTTTATTTTCCCACTCAACCCAACCACCCTTGCCAAGTTTCGTCCATTTACTTTCATCCAACATGGAAGGCTCGTATTCTAAATTGAGAAAATTAGAAATTCTTTTTGTAGTCTTTTCCGTATTTAATTTTAATTCTTCAAACCTAATACCAAGAAAACGTTCTTTATATTCTTTCTCATAATCCAACCAATTCTGCATCAAACTTAAATTATTAAAAACGGATACGAGATAGTCATTACCTGGAGCTATTGTATTTTTTTTGAATGAGACTAAAACATCTCTTGGATCACGTAAAATTATCATGGATTTTGCATTTGGTATATTTTCCATAAAAAAAGGAATTTTTGACCAAATCAAACCTTCACACTCACCTATTATTTTATTTTCGTTTGAACTCTTATTTAATATCTGATTCATAACAGTTAAATAGATATCAACATGATTTAAAGAATCTCCGATAAGATCTAAGCACTTATCAACATCAAGCTCAACACTAAACCTAGCAGATAATCGGAAATGTAGCTCTTCAAGCATATAGATCAGTTTTTCATTATCTAGCTCAGGATATCGTCCAAAGCAATAGTTCCAATATTTAATAATATCCACACTAAAAGATGCTTCACTATGAGAATTTATGATCGAACTAGTTAAGGCTGCACCAGAACGAAAACCGCAAGCCATCATGACATAGGTTGTTTTATCTTGTTTTGTTTTATACATGCAATAATCCTTCTGAAAGAAATTACTTTAAAGTAAAACCCTTCATCGATTAATATTTTCAATATTAATTTCTAATCTAATCATCACCATCTTTATATAGTAAATCTTATATCTTTAATTACTTTACCGAATTTCCTTTAATTAGAAGCCATCAATTTTTGTTAATAGCTCCAACATTAATTTTAGAAGTTAATTTTCAAACAGAATATATAAGAAGACCTATCCGAGAACCAATCCATCATCAGAAAGCAATGTCGAAAGTCTTGATATTGATTTAGTATCAAATCTAGCTATTTTACTCAGCTTCTCCTCTTGAAATTTCATCACTCTCTCCACTTCAAGGGGAGAAGCTTCAAATATAGATTTAATATCACCTTCTTTCCTAAGAATCATGTTATTTAAGAAATCAATCTCCCCATCAAGAAAAGGTAGGACGTTTCTATAATTTATAAATGCAATAGGTTTTTTGCATAAAAGTGATTGGATCATTACAGTGCTGTGTTTAATTACAATTAGTCTAGATCGTTGTATTAAATTCACTATTCCTTGTGATGATCCGTCAGAAAAATTAAGTGTGCATTTATTTTTGAAAAGATTGTATTTCTTTATATCATCTCTTGGATGAAGCTTTATGACTAACTTAAGTCCATTGTTGTAACAATCATCTACAAGGTCGCCTACCTCATATATCCAATCATCAAACCCTCTTAAATAAAACGGTTGGGAAAATAGAAGTACATCTATATCAGGCGCAATGTTATTTGTACTTTTGCATAGTTCCGATAAGTAGTCCTCATGCGGACTCCCTATATTGACCACTTTATCTTTAGAGAAATCATTTTCATTATATAGTTTCTCAATTTCATCATTCTGCACGATGATTTTATTGCAATACCATCCAGATAGAGCCGTGTGCGGTTTGTAATCAAAACAAAATCTATCTCTAATGAGACGTAAAAAGGTTTTTATTGAGAAATCATGTATATCTATATCAACTTTATATAACAAACCTGTCATACCTGCTAATTTATGAATTACTTCAAAAAATTTGTTGCCAATAAAGCCTGCTCTTTTTCTTGCGATATACCTATCCCTTGCATTAACATTTAGTTCAGATATCAAATATGCTCTAAAATTTCGCGCTATCCATTGACCTCGTGCTGAAGTGCTATCGTTATCAAGAATAACTGCATGAGGGGCGATTTTCTTAATTTCGTTCTTAAATTGTCCAGGTCGATTGCTTATTAACGTTGAACCTATTCCCTCAATCTTAGAATTTTCATGTACATCTTTCTTGGTCGTAAGAATTTGTAATTTCAAAGATTTACAAATGTAGAGTATTTCGTCATTCCGCTTACCTTCAGAATAATAATAAATCATAGAAATTAATTAATTATGGAAACCTTGTTTATATGTAGGGCGCATCGTATAGACTTGTCAAAAATTTTTAACTTTTATTTCTTATTTCAGTAATCAGTACTGGGCTATTACTGATGAAGACATTAGTGTTTTGAAAGGAATTTGGATTGATCTCCATTAGCCTTTCTATCAGTAAAATTTATATTATTTTAAGTGCTTGTATATCTGTATTAATTTATTTAATTTAAATATATGTCCTATAACTGATCCTCTATCATTCATCTTTAATAAAATAATTTGTCCCGCCAATACTTACTTTAAGATTATTGATTTTATCACCTAAAAACTCTTTTACAGCTTGCCTAGAGCCAGGAAAACTTTCTTTTTCATCCTGATCAGCTAAAAAGTCATCGAATACAATTATTCCACCTATGGAGACTAGGTCGTAAAGGTTCTCCAAAGTATCTTTATATGAGCTGTAAAGATCACCATCTACATGTAACAAAGCTATAGGATTATCAGGATGAGTTTTTAAAGATTCGGAAAAGAAACCTTTTTTAATATTTAAAGAAAAATCTTCAACTGGTAAACCAGCTTCCGCTAAAACTAACTCTGTAAATTCTTTTGAATACTTATATTTTCCGCTTGGGGACCCTGACCATTCACCTTGCTTAGGCTTTCTTGCTGATTCATCCTCTTTTGTTGGCTCCGGAAATCCCTCAAAGCTGTCATATGCAAAGATATTTCTCTCACCACCAGCGTTATCCGTTCTAAAATAATTCAAAGCAGAAAGGATTATGAGTGATCTACCCCGTCCTATTCCACACTCAACAATATCACCTGGAACATCTGAAATAGCCTCAAGAAATTCCCACCAATATATTACATTGCCTATATTGCCTATATTTAATTGATGAAATTTTTCATCTATTTCTTTATTGTGTATCGTGTCAAATGTTTTAACTTGTTTCATTTTTTTTCTCTAAATTTAATTTGGGTTTAGTCATCAATTCTCATACCAATGACAATCTCTTATTTCTTCCTTTTACTCGTGAATATTTCTGTGGACCCTCTATTCTTCCATTAAATCCAACATATTTTCTGCTAACTTAAAATCAAGATCAGAGTCAATATCTAATGATGCTAAGCGAGGCATGATATATGCATAGCATTTTTTGCTTAGGAACAACGAACCTTCACTCAACACACTCTTAATTCTTCCTAAATAAATTGCTCCATTTAATCGATACCTCACAGGAAAATCCTGGCTTCTTATTTCTCGGTGCTCCGAGGGTATAAAACCTTCCATAGAAGCATCCATTGGTAATGTGTTTATCCACTCCACCGGATGTTCTATTTCGGTGACACCTATAATTCCATGTGCTGATTTTGATTTTAATAATTCCACGGCCTCGTTTATATGTTTATTGTTTCTCAATGGCGATGTAGGTTGTAATAAAATTATGTAGTCATAAAAATCTTTTTCATTTTCAAGCATTGCAATGGCATGTTGCACTACATCAATAGTACTTGCAGTATCAGTTGATAATATTTCAGGCCTCATGAAAGGAGTATCAGCACCGTATTGCCTAGCAATTGACGCTATTGTGTTACTGTCTGTGGACACAACAACTCTATCGACATATTTAGACTGTATTCCTGCATCAATTGACCAAGCAATAAGTGGTTTTCCCCCAAAATTCAAGGAATTTTTATTTGGGAGACGTTTACTACCACTGCGCGCAGGAATTAATGCTAATAGTCGCTTGTTATCAATCACTAAATAACTCGAAAAAGACTGAAAAGATCAAGCGTGATTTTAAGAAAAAATGTTTCAAATGATAATCTCATGAAGCATACAATTTTTTGGTTCTGAGGTTATTTCTTATTATGCTCGCGATCTCCTGAATTTGACTTTCAGTAATAGTACTTGCGCTTGGAAGGCTAATCCCCCTTCTTGTTATAAATTCTGTATTTTCAAATGATCGCTTTCCACGGAAAGATGAGTATGGAGGCATGACATGCATTGGATGGAAAACTGGGCGAGCCTCAATTCCATTCATTAATAATCTTTGTATTAGATCATCACGCCCAATCTGAATATCGTCATTAAGCAAAATAGTGTAGAGCCAATAACTGCTTTTAGCCCACTCTGCCTCCGATGGGAGTCTTATTTCTTCTATACTTCCTAAGGCTTGATGATAAGAGATCGCCAGGTCACGCTTATGTTGAACAAAATACTCGATTCTCTCCATTTGGGCAACGCCAATTGCAGCTTGAATATTTGTTAGGCGATAATTGTATCCAATAACATCGTGCCAATAACGTTTTTTTGGGCTCATACCGTGGTCACGAAGCTTTCGTGCTCTGTTCGCGACTGTCTGATCTCGAAACAACACCATGCCACCTTCGCCTGTAGTTATGGTTTTATTGCCAAAAAAGCTAAATGTTGCCGCATCACCAAAAACACCTACGTGTTTATCACGATAATAAGAACCTACTGCTTCGGCGCAATCTTCTATTACAAATAAGTTATGGGAATGAGCAACCTTCATAATTGCATCCATATCACATGGATGACCATATAGGTGGACAGGCATAATTGCTTTTGTTTTATTAGTCAGGGCTTTTTCTATCTCTCCCAAGTCAATTGTCCACGTTTCTATATCGACGTCCACTAAAACTGGTGTAGCACCCGCATGTAATATTGCATTAATCGACGCTGCAAATGTGAAGTCAGGTACAATTACCTCATCGCCACTTCCAACACCTAAAGCCTCCAAAGCCAAATGGAGAGCAACTGTACCATTGCTTACTGCTATCGCCTCATTTCCTTGTGTATATTCAGAAAACATATCTTCGAATTGGTTTACATATTTCCCTTGTGAAGATATCCAATTCGTACTGATACAATCTGTAACATATGCTAATTCATTCCCATCTAATCTAGGTTCAGCCAGAGGTATATGACGATATCGATATCGACTCGCGTAATCAACTAACTTTCCATTTTGATCTATTATGGGAATATGTCTTATTTTATCGGTCAACGCTTGTTGTATTGTTTCATTATCAGCATCTGCATCCAACGTTACAATATCAGTATGCATATGCTCTGTAACACCTTGCTCAAGCGATATAGAACTTAACAACAACCTCCTGATATCGCCATCTGTTAGTACACCTAATAGATTATGACCTTCCACAACAAAGCAGATGCCTTGAGCATTATTATCTATTACTTCAAGTGCCTTTCTGAGACTTTCTGTTGAAGCTACTACCATTTCACCGAGAGTTGGGATGCGTTTCATTAATAATATCCTAATATATAGATGTCTTTCTATGTCATTAAATAATAGTTCTGTAAATTATGAATTGAGCGCCTCGCTCGTTATATCAATTTGATTTTTTAATTCATTAATACTCGAATTATAAATTTCTAATGTGTAATAATTTTCGTTCTTTTTGATGTATGGCCAAAACCACGAATCTTTATCAATACTTTTGTTAGAGTCACTTTTTCCGTCATTATCACTAAAATGATATGCCTTAATCCACTCATCACAAGAAGAAAACATCTCTCTTCGATCAAAACCTAATGAATTTGCCGAAACTTTAAGGTGAGCAACATCTAGCAACATGTTCACATTACTTGCAGTATTCTGCATAATAAACTTTGCTTCTTTTGGCGCCGTCATCAGCAAAGGATCTTTACCAAATCTTTTTAAATTATTGTCAGATATTACATTGTTTTCAATGAGTAACTGAACGTTAATGCTAGAAGCGTATTCTGCTAAACTAGCAACTCTCTCAAGAAAAAGATCCAAGCAGACTTTTCTATCATTTATTCGCGGAGCATCAATAGACTTGCCTAACTGACTTACCTTCGGATCAATCAGGAAGCCTGCATGAAAACTGTAAATAGGTCTATCAAGTTCTGCTGAAAGCTTGATGGCATTTTTCGCGTGGTCCATACTTTTTTCTGCAATCAAGTTATTTAATGAAGCCAAGTTAAATACAAATGGTTCTTCTGGCGGTGGGAAATAATTATGCACCTGCAGGCAAGCCAACTTTAATAATTTTTGGTATTTGATAAGATTTATTTCTTCATACGCACCACCCGATAACTCTATCCCTTTTATGCCGTGCTCTATGAAGGTAAGTGCTGAGTTATAAGCCGTATTTTCTTTTATTCCACCAGTTGACACGAAAATCATATACTTTTCTTCCTCTTTGCAGGAACACCTGCATACAAATATCCTGAAGTCTTTATATCATTGATCACAACACTCCCGGCACCTACTGTTGTTTCTGAAGCAATACTTACATTATCAATTACTGTAGTTCCAGCGCCCAAAAATACGAAATCACCTAGTAGAGATCTACCTGAGACAACTGAATTACTAGCCACATGACAGTGGTTTTGAATAACTGTCTCATGCTCAATTGTCGAATGTGTGTTAATTATATTATTATTTGAAATATTCGCCTGTGGACCGATGTGCACAAGTGGACAAATAATATTCGCTTCACCAATATTAGCGGACTGTGAAACATGGGCTTTGTTGGAAATAAGGTTTGGGCAGAAAAATCCCTCATTCTTAACTGAATCAAAAATGGCTTTTCTCTCAAGATTATCACCGATCGCCAAGAAAATATTTCTTATTCCGTCATTATAATATTTCTCAAGTGAGTTTAAACGCCCCAACACTGGGACTGATAGGATTTCCTCATTCTTATGCACTACATCATCGAATATACCGATGGGTAAATATTCTTTATCTTTCTCTTGCAACAGTGATAAAACAACTCTGCATTGCCCACCAGCACCAACAATTATGCATTTTTGTTTTTCCATCAATAAAAGTCTGCCCAACTTAGTATGTGATCTTTAGATAAGTCACAACTTGCTTTTTTATTTAAGACATTTTCAATCTCACGGGCATATAGGCCTGTCCCAGGTCTTTTTAAAGTAATATGGTCTTCAGTTATTTTTTCACCTTTCTTAACATTTCTACTCAAGACAATACTTTTTCTAGAGACAGCTGCCATCTCTGCTTCTTCAGCTTGACAAAGCTTTGTAGGCGTACCTAAAGCAACTTCAACTGAACGAATCGATTCAACTAATTCAGAGAATTCTAAATAATCACTAGATGCCCTATGATCCGGCCCGGGCAATGTTTTATCCAACGTAAAATGTTTTTCAACAACAGTCCCACCAAGGGCAACCGACGTCGTTGCTGCTAATGACCCAACACTATGATCTGAGTAACCAACTTTTACGTTAAATGCTTGCTGTAGTGTCTGCATTGCTTTCAAATTTAAACTTTCAATTGAGCAGGGATAATTTGAAACGCAGTGCAGTAGCGTGATTTTACTTTTATCTGGGTAAATATTCACAACTTCTTCTACTTCACCCAGAGTCGCCATTCCTGTTGCAATTATAACATTCTTACCTGTTTCAGATAAAAAACTGTGAAGAGTTAAATCTACAATATCTGCTGAGGCAGTTTTATAAGTTTGAACACCTAGCTCATTAAGAAACTTAGCACTTTCAATATCATAAGGCGTTGATATGAATTCAATACCTTTTTTAACGCAATATTTAAATAGTAGTTGATGTTCTTTTTTACTCAGCTCAAGCTGTTTCAACATATCGTAATGTGACTCTTCATGAGGAGTTGTATCCATTTGGTATGCAACTTTCTGTGTTACTGGAGAAACTAAAGCTTCAGCGGTAAACGTTTGAAATTTCACAGCATCAGCTCCTGACTTAACTGCTGCATCCACTAGCCTGTATGCCATATCAAGGTTTCCATTATGGTTCACCCCTGCTTCAGCAATTATATACACATGATTATTCACGTTACTAAACTCTATTTTCTATTAGATGAAACATTGTATACTCAACAAATGCTTTACCATTTAAGGCACGGTCTTTAGCTAAAATATTTGGCATAATATCTTTATTTAAATGGCAAGACCTGTATTGATCAAGCTCAAGAAAAATTTATTACCTTATTCCTTATTGCTATTCTTGTTTTTAGTGGCTCTCCCATAAATATCATCAAACCTAACGATATCATCCTCGCCTAGATAACTTCCCACCTGCACTTCAATTAACTCTAATGGCATATCTCCTAAATTTTCTAAAGTATGAACAACTTCTTTCCCGTGATATGTCGATTCATTAACGTTAAGATCAAGAAACTTATCTCCATAATGCCCTCTGGCCTTCCCTGCCACAACGATCCAATGCTCGGATCTATGATAATGCATTTGCACACTCAATTTTGCCCCGGGATTAACAGTCAGTCGTTTGACTTGATAATTATCTCCACTATCAAGAGAGTCGTATTTTCCCCAAGGCCTATATACCTCACGATGCAGTTCCCATTCACTGCGAGAATTTTCTTTGAGCTGCTTCGATATAACTTTCGCATCTTGAACACTGTCTTTATTAGCAACCATAAGGGCATCTTTAGTATCCACGATAACTAAATTATCCAATCCTATTCCGGAAACTAATTTATTATCTGCTCTTACATAACAATCCTTAGAATTATGAAGTATCACGTCGCCAAGGCTTACATTGCCGTTTTTATCTTTTCCGCTTATATTCCAAAGAGATGACCAGGAGCCTATATCGCTCCAACCGGCATCCATTGGAACTACAACTGCGTCAGTGGTTTTTTCCATCACAGCAAAATCAATAGACTCACTCGGGCACTCCATAAAATTTTCTTTGTTAATCCTTAAAAAATCTAAGTCCGACTCTATGCTGTCAATTGAGGACTTACATGCTTCATAAATATCTGGTCGGAATTTTTCTAGCTCTTCAAGATATCGACTAGCCTTAAAAAGGAACATGCCACTATTCCAAAAATAGTCTCCAGATAAAAGATATTCCTGAGCCACTTCATTGGTAGGCTTTTCCTCAAATTTATTTACAATAAATCCGCTTCCATTCTGAGTTCCTTTTTTAATGTACCCATAGCCTGTATTAGCCTCGCTCGGGACTATACCAAAAGTTACGAGCTTTCCTGCTTGTGCTAATGGAATTGCCTGATCAATAGCCTGGGTAAAAGAACTCTCATCCTGAATTATGTGATCTGCCGCTAAAACAAGAAGTAAAGGATCATTATTAGCTAAAAGGGCTGCAAGTGCTATTGCTGGCGCTGTATTTCTTCCAACGGGCTCCAATATAATTGAACCTAATTTACCAATTTCGCTGAGCTGATCTGCAACAAAAAATCGATGCTCCTCATTACATATTGTTACTGAAGACGAAATATTAAGCCCTTTTAATCGCTCCATAGTAGCTTGCAGCATGGTATTTTCGCCATTCAGACTTAAGAATTGCTTAGGTTGCCCTGCTCTGGATAAAGGCCATAATCTTGTCCCTGAGCCGCCTGCCATGATCACTGCTTTAATCATTATAAAACAACCTTCTTCGTTATTATCATGAAAATATAGGTCTAGCTATTGCCAAATAAATCTCTGGAAAAACACTTATCATCAACATCTTTAAGACATTCATCTTTTCTATTTGCGATTATCACGTCACATATTTGTTTAAAATCATCAAGATCTGTGATGACTTTTGAGCCAAAAAAATCATGCGCATCAAGCTCCGGCTCGTAAACAATTACTCTTATGCCTTTTGCCTTTACCCGCTTCATAACACCCTGTATTGCAGAGGATCTAAAATTATCACTACCCTCTTTCATAACTAAACGATAAAACCCAACCGTTTTTGGCTTTAACTTAAGTATCTCCTCAGAAATAAAGTCCTTACGAGTGGTGTTAGATGAAACTATCGCCTGAATTAAAGTCTGCGGTACCTGGTCATAGTTTACTAGAAGTTGCTTAGTATCCTTGGGCAGGCAGTAACCACCGTAACCAAAGGAAGGATTGTTGTATCCATGCCCAATTCGTTGATCCAAGCAAACACCATTAATGATGTTTTTTGTATCTAAATTATGGGACAAAGCAAACGAGTCTAACTCATTAAAGAAAGATACACGCATTGCCAAGTAGGTGTTAGCAAATAATTTTATCGCTTCGGCTTCATCTGAAGGAATAAATAAAGTTTCAATATCATTTTTCTTGGCACCTTCAACCAAAAGATCTGCGAACTCTTTTCCTGAATCAAGTTGACTACCCACGATAATGCGAGATGGATAAAGGTTATCTTTTAGAGCATATCCTTCCCTTAAAAACTCAGGAGAAAAGATAATGCGGTCTGTATCATATTTCTCTTGTAGTAATTTAGTATGACCCAAAGGCATGGTGGATTTTATAACCACCAAAGCCTTTTTATTATGCTTAAGGGCATCATTGACAACAGTATCAACTGAGCTGGTATCAAAGTGATTGGTGTCAGCGTCATAGTTGGTGGGTGTTGCCACTACCACAAAACTAGCTCCCTCATAGGCAGTTTGCATATCAAGGGTTGCTGACAATGAAAGATCTTTTCCTGCTAAGAAGGCCTGAATCTCAGAATCAGCTACGGTAGTTTGTTTGTTGTTTATTTTCTCGACCCGTAAAGCATCAACATCAAGCACAATCACATCATTATGCTGGGCAAACAGTACTGCAAGCGACATGCCAACATAGCCTGAACCTACTACAGCAATTTTTGTTTTATTCGTCAAATTAGATACTTAAATTAGAAACTTGATTTTAAAAATATTGGAAAAAGAAGGCTTTGTCTTTTATGGAGTTCAGAAAGTCAGGGAGCTATTATTCAATCTGAATATTCGACTTCTTGTTCCTCTCTGGTAAAGAAATAATGCTTAATTAAGGCCAAAATTACACTTAATATTCCACCAAGTATTGTTCCTAGAATACAGATGATAGATCTAATTGGCTTTGATTTTTTTTCAGGGATAAAGGGAGGATCTATCTTGATTAAAATATAATCTTGATGAATTTGAGCCAGCATCTTTGTTTCCATTAAAGTTTCAATCAAACTATTGACTGATTCTTTCATTTCAACAAAAGGTGTTTTTAATGACTCTGAGGTTAAATACTCCAAACCTTGAACTGATTCTTCCATATCTTTTTTACGTAAGAGTTCATTCGATTCTCGGATGATTAAATCTAAAAATTCTTTAGCAAAAACTGGAGATATATGCTCAATGTTTATTGAAATAAAACCAGATCTTGTATCTTGAGAAATAGACATCATACCCGAGTACTTTTCATGGACCTCTAAGTATGAAGGAGTTGTTGAACCATTTTCTTTTGGTTTTCTCTTCCATGCCTTTGTTTCTGGATCGTAAACCTTTTGGTCAAAAATTAATTCTTGAGAGGCTTTATCATAGCTTTTTGCAGCCATAATTGATGGCAGGATATCGTCAAACGTCATTAAGTGTTTCACAAATTTTCTGGACTTTATTAACTCTATCATCTGGGCTGCTTTAGATTCTCCTGATGACGAGAGATTGACACCTGCCATAGCTGCCAAACCACTAAACTGTGATAGACCTTGAGTCTCAGAGGCACTTCTTGCACTTAATAAGGACTCTGATTTGTAATAATTGGTAAGAGAAAGAGAGTAAACTACCGATCCAAGTGCAAAAAGAGCTGTGATAATAATGATGCTCTTTTTTGCTGCCCAGAGGATATTAAAAAGCTCTCTCAAATTAATCTCATCATCTAAATGGGTATCAATGGAATTATCTTTATCTGTCTGAGTCATAAATTGTTTATTTGTTCCATTTCTTTTTTTAGTTTATCAAATTCTTCGGATTTTCTTTGTAGAAATAGTATTGTCAACTTTTTTTTTGTTTCAACACCTTCCGGAGTTAGTAAGTATAAATAGCCAAGTTTATTATCCGACCTTTTAAAATTACCGATCATCAGAAAACCTTTATTTATAAGGGCTCTAATTAAGTAATTAATTTTTCCTAAACTCAAGCCCAGATGTTCCGCTATCTGTCTTTGAGTAAGGTTTGGATTTTCTTCAATTTTCCTAAGAATTTCTAATTCTTCTTCGGAGTAATTTTTTCTTTTTTTCAATAGCTACCGCAATGAATTTCTTTATAGTAATTCATTTATTCTTGTCTTTTTTTATGTGTTCAATAAATGAACATATACATGTTACTATAAATTCAAAATTTAAACAGTAAACCATATGAAGCATTGTTATAATTTAAAATTCTTAATAATCTCTTTATTTCCTAAATCAGATGCTGCTACCTCTGCGATAACGCTTGTATTCAATAATTTTAATAATATTCTTACTCTATCCTTAGATTTCTTAGATAAAAAAATTGCATCTATTCCTGCTAACCGGCCCTCTTTGATAGAGATAGAGTCGCCTTTTTTATAATCAACTATTGAAACTTCTTGTTTGTATATATCTGATTTATCAAGCTTATCTTTAATTAATTCAATAATATCACTAGGGATGGGAGTGAGTTTTTCTGAGAACATTACAATGTTACTTACTCCATAACTAGATTTAATCGAGGTCCAGTTATCTAATTCTAAATTGATTTGAGCAAAGAAATATCTTGGAAAAAGTGGTATTAGAGGTTGGAATTCACAATTTTTATTAGTTTGAGCGATTAAAGGTAAGAAAGTTTTAAATCCTTGATTTTGAAGATTTTTGTTGGCTTTTATTTCTTGTTTTGCTTTTGTGTAGATAAGCACCCAGATAACTTCTTTTTTTCCTTTTTTAGCTGGTTTCATATTTTAAAGTACTTAAGTACACATTGGTGCCCGGGGCCGGACTCGAACCGGCACGAAGTTTCCTTCGAGGGATTTTAAGTCCCTTGTGTCTACCAATTCCACCACCCGGGCTTATATAGACGATATATTGTACTTTGTTTTCTTATTTTATAGAATCGTTGGAGGCTGAGGTCGGAATCGAACCGGCGTAGACGGATTTGCAATCCGCTGCATAACCACTTTGCTACTCAGCCTTGCTTGTATTCTAAATACCTGAAGCCAATAGACCAGCTATTTAATTAAATTTCTATAAGTTTTTAGGTATCCATATAGACTGTACAAAGAAACATAAGCGGCCAACCAAAATAAACAAATAGTTGAGATGAAGAAATACTGGCCAAAATTAGGTGATATTATCAAGAAGGATAAAGCAAAAATTTGTAATGTGGTCTTGCTCTTAGCTATGAAAGTAACCTTTATGAGGTTTTTACCTTCTCTTTCGGCTAAAAACTGTCTAAAAGATGAAATGACTATTTCTCTAATAATTATTAATATGGAAGGTACGATCAATAAAAGATTACTTTCATGGGAAATGAAGTAAAAAAGGGTAATAATAATTAATAGTTTATCCGCTAACAAGTCTAACAAGGCCCCTAGTTCACTTGTTGATTTAGTCTTTCTTGCCACATAACCGTCTAAATGATCAGTAATTCCAGCAATCACAAATAGGATTAAAGCTACCCAATTATTGAAACTAGGCTCAGTTGTTGCCAATATAAGAACTGGGAATATTAACCCCATTCTTAAGATTGTTATGTAATTTGCCATTCTTATCGAGTATGTATTTCTTTATATATTGATTTTGCTGTATTTTTACCTATTCCAGAAACCTCACATAAGTCATTTATACTTGCTCTTTTAATTTGTTC
>MDSV01176757.1_pt1 | contig 15536 bp, 15 predicted proteins | sample 810851 | NCBI WGS metagenome assembly MDSV01 (sample SAMN05326640, study PRJNA326480) | marine metagenome | isolation source: seawater | place: Atlantic Ocean: North East | collected 2012
CGGATCACAGGCAATTTAATCATGATTTAAATTATGATTTAATTTCAAGTGAAAATGGAATCACAATACTCAAAGGCGCAGAACTCGACACTGACACAGGTCATTTTTTGGTTTATGGAATCAATGAAAAAATTTCTTCAATCATTAATTTTGCAGATGTAACAATGAGTGCTCAAAAATTAGTAGATGTTTGTGATACATATGGAGGTATAGCATTTCCAGCTCACCCCGGAAGAGCTGGCATAGGTTTTGCTCATTATCTTGATAATGGTGTTAAAGGTTTTGAAACTGTCAAAACAGCAGAACTTTTAAACGGTTCAAATCGCCCAGGTGAAGGAGAAAAGGCTGAAGAACTGATACAATCTAGAGGCTTTAATGGAACTGGTGGAAGTGATGCGCACATAGTCAGTGCTATTGGTACATGTATGACTGAATTTGAAGATAATATCTCAAATGAAAACGAACTTGTTGCAGCTATCAGATCAGGTTCATTTAAAGCAGTAAGAATGAATAAAAATTAAGGAATTATGATGACCACAGACGAAGGAATCGTGTATGACCGAACCCTATTAGGCAAAGAGAATGAAATTGGCACATTTGAAGTTTCTTTAAAGATGATAACGGAATTTGCCAAATCAACGGGAGAGACTCATCCCAAATACCTAGGAAATGATAATCAAATACCTGTTGTTGCTCCTCCCACAATTTGCAATTTGTTTGTAGGAGGCTCTCGTCCTGATATCAAATTAGAATTTGGAGACGTTAGTTTTTTTGCAGGTCAATCCATAGAATCAAAATCTGAAATCAGGCCTGGCGACACCCTGACAGCAACCACAAAACTTGATCATGTCTACTCCAAAACAGGCCGATCTGGGAAAATGGTATTTGCTGTTTGGCAAACACAATTTAAAAATCAAAATAATGGAATCGTAGCATTAGTTAACGAATCTTTCGTGACAAGGAATAAATAATATGAGCAATCAACCGCTATATTTTGAAGATGTTGAATTCGGCGATGATATTGGACCAATTATAAAAGAAGTTTCAGATCAATCTGTAATTGACTTCGTAAGTATTAGAGCACCTGAAACTGAGCCATCTAGATTTACATCTAAAGAGGTCGCTCAGTCTCAAGGTTTACCTGAAGCAATAGTCCCGGGTGCGATGAATATTGCTTTAATGTCACAATTATTAACTGGATGGTCTGAGACAGTTTCACTACTAAAACTAGATGTAGTTTTCAGAAAAACTGTTCCGCACAATACTCCATTAAAATTTAGTGGAATTATCACTGACAAAGATGAAAGCGGATCTAATAATTTAGAATGCGATATAACAATGGAAAATGAGGAAGGAGTCAAGCTTGTAATAGGAAATGCTGTAATTTCACTTCCTAGTCAACCTTAACAAGATTACATAATGACGACTTCCATTTCATTCGAGAAGAAAATTTTACCTAATGGATTACATGTGATTACTCACGTAGACAAATCCATCCCGGTAGCAGCAGTAAACCTTTGGTATCACGTTGGATCAAAAAATGAAGAGCCCGGCAAAACTGGGTTTGCTCATTTATTTGAACACATTATGTTCGAGGGTTCTAAAAACCATAACAAAGATTACTTTGAGCCATTACAAAAAGTAGGCGCAAACATCAATGGTTCAACTTCTAATGATGCTACAAATTACTGGGAAGATATTCCATCTAATTCACTCGAGTTAGCTCTGTGGCTTGAATCAGACAGAATGGGCTTTTTACTTGATGCTCTTGACCAAAATCGCTTTGACCTACAAAGAGAAGTAGTTAAAAATGAGCGCAGGCAAAGTTACGAAAACAGACCTTATGGTATGGCATATTTATTATTACAAGAAGCCTTATTTCCCTCACCGCATCCATATAATTGGCCTGTAATAGGATCACAAAAAGACCTAAATGATGCTAACTTAGAAGATGTTAAAGAATTCTTTAAAAGATATTACCACCCCAATAATGCTAGCTTATCTATAGCAGGAGATATTAACCCTGAAGAAGTTTTTAAATTAACAGAAAAGTATTTCGGTGATTTACAACCAGGGGAACCTGTTGACAGACTTCTTTCATCAAGCTCTAATTTGAATGGAGATACTAAAATTGAAATTGAAGACTCTGTTCAATTACCTCGATTATATCTAGCATGGCCAACTGTTCCAGATTTGACTGAATCTCAAGCCGCACTTGATATATTATCTATAATTTTAGCTGGGGGAAGGAGTTCACGTCTAGAAAAAAAACTTGTAATTGATTCTCAAATCGCATACGACATTAATGCATACCATCATGGCCAAGAAATATGTGGCGAATTCCATATTATCGCTACAGGCAAACCGAATGATTCTTTGGATAAGATAAAACAAGAAATACTTAACGAGATTACCAATATAATATCTTCTCCTCCATCTCAACATGAAATGGAACGTTCAATTAATAACATAGAAGCTATGCATATTAGACAATTAGAAAAAGTGGGCGGATTTGGTGGCAAAGCCGATCAGCTCAATTATTATAATGTCATGAAAGGTGATCCCGGATTTATTAATTTAGACATTGAAAGATATAAAAAAATCACACCCGATCAAATTTCAAATTCCGCTAAATTATTAAACGAAAACAGAGTTTCCCTTTCAGTATTACCCAAACAAAATCTAACAATTTCATCCCCAATATCAGACAGAACAAAAATGCCTGTCACACAAAAAAGAATGGAATTTGCCCCCCCCTCACCTCAAAGAATCAAATTAAACAACAATGTAGATATTGTATTAATAGAAAAGCCTGATCTTCCATTAGTTTCCATAGGTCTTCTAACAAATTCAGGGGCTTCTTCTGACCCTATTAAAAATCCTGGATTAGCAAAATTCGCCACAGAAATGTTTTCTGAAGGCACCTCAAAAAGAACCAGTGAAAAAATTTCTGAGGAAATTGAGCATTTAGCGTTCAGATTCAAAGAAGATGTCTCTAGAAACCATATCTTCTTTTCAATTAACGGTTTGAAAAATAACTTGGATAGTGGAATGAAATTATTTGCAGATATCACCCAAAATCCAATATTCCCTGAACAAGAAACTGAAAGACTAAGGTCAGAAATTTTAGCCGATATTACTAGCAGCCAAGATAACGCTAATAAAGTTGCTGGAACAGCTGCAAGGGCCATTCTTTACGGAGGCGTTAATACTGAATATGGACATCCGATTATAGGTTCTACGAAATCAATTAAAAATATCCAACAAAAAGATTTGATTGAATTTAATCAAAATATTTTCCATAAAAGCAAAGCAACTTTTATAGCTGTCGGAGATATTAAATCCCCAGATTTACTTCACCATATAGAATCTAATTTCTCTACTGATTTTTTTAATCATTCTGATCCTATCTCACCTCCAGTATTCCCTACAAATCAATTCAAAAATAGTGTAGGTGGAATTTATGTGATAGATAGACCAGGTTCTGCACAATCAGTCATAAGAGCTGGTCATCTCACCATACCAAGGGATCACCAAGATTATTTTTCTTTGGCATTTGGAAATTATGTTCTTGGAGGAGAATACTCTAGTAGAGTAAACATGAATTTAAGACAAGACAAGGGTTACAGTTATGGGTTTTACTCCTCAATAGATTGGGGACAACATTCATCTACATGGTTAATTCGAGGCAGTGTTCAAACTGAGGTCACTTTCGAGTCAGTCAAAGAAATCTTATTTGAAATCAATGGAATTAATGGATCAAAACCAATTTCATCTAAAGAATTTGAAGATTCAAAGCAAGGACTTCTAAAAGGAATCCCGTCTCAATTTGAATCTAGCAATCAAATGCTTAATCAACTAATCAAATTAGTTCAATTCAATTTGCCTGATAATGATTTCTCAGAAAGTATCAAAAAAATAGAAGCACTGACTTTAGATGAAGTCAATTTAGCTTCAAAGAATCACTTTAAACCTGACGAAAGTGTAATAGTAATTGTGGGAGACAAAGAAAAATTTATCGGCCAACTTGAAACACTCAAACTTCCTATACATATAGTTGACATGTACGGAGAATAATATTATCAATGAATCCTGAAAACTTACATCAAGAACAGGGGTCTAATGATTTAATTCCATTTCCAGGTGAATTCACTAAGCTTGTTAAATTAACTCTAAACGCATACAAGCAAAATTTTCCTGCATTTTTATCCTTATCAATCATTCAGTCTGTACCAAATTTAATTGTATCTTTACTAATATTTTTCACTATCCAAAATGACATCGTGGATCTTTTTAATGCTATAGAACTTGCGGGTGAAGATTTTTCTATTACTTGGACTTTAATGACAGATTTCTTTTCTGAAAATTTAAATTTCATATTAATAGCTCTACTCCCTCTGTTTATTGTGCAAGGGATTTCAAGTGTTGTAAGCAACGGCGGAATTTTATTGGGATCTGCACAATTTTGTAGTCAAGAAAAAGTAAGCGCAACAATTTGTTTAAATTATGTTTTTTCGAGAGTTCACAAATTAATTGCTGCTAATTTACTAGTATTTTTACTTTTGATAATCCCAATAATTTTAGTGTTATTTATAGTAGGTATTCCAATACTCATTTACTTAGTAGTTCGTTTATGGTTTGTGAATTCATCCATCATGATCGAAAACAAAAACGTTTTCGATTCTATTAACAATTCCTGGGAATTAGTTCAACAGAGATGGTGGATCACTTTTGTAACAGGATTAGGCATATTGTTTTTATCAGGAATTTTAAACCTAATACTGACTTCTACAATTTCATTAATTTTTTCAATTAATCCTGCTTCAGTTAATAGTTTGTTCTTGAATTCATTCGTTAGTTTATTTATCATCCCCATATCAACAATTGCTACAGGAATTTACTTTATAGGACTTCGTGAGTCTAAAAAATATTAATTTAAATTTGCAATTTCAATATATGAACGTTTTATAATGCCAAAAGCCTTAAAACGATAAGGAGAGAAATTATGGGAAATAGATTAGAAAATAAAGTAGCCGTAGTAACTGGTGGTGGTAGAGGTATAGGTAAAGCTATATCTAAACTACTAGCAGAAGAAGGGGCAAAAGTAATTGTTAATGACAAAGGATCAGAAGTAGATGGAACAGGACAATCTAATGATCCAGCTGATTCAGTCGTGGAAGAAATAAAGTCTTCGGGTGGAGATGCAATAGCCAATTATCTTAATGTATCAGAAATGTCTGGAGGCGAAGGATTAATTCAATCAGCGATAGATAATTTTGGGCAAATAGATATTCTAGTAAATTCTGCTGGATCTAGAATTGACCGAATGATTTATCAAATGACTCCAAAAGATTTTGATATGGTAGTTAGAAATAATTCCAAATCCGTTTTTACCACAACTAAGTTTGCAGGGATTTTATTCAGACAACAAAAAAGCGGAAGAATAGTTAACTTAACCTCAGATTCTGGGTTGGGAGATGTTGCGAGATCAAATTTTGCAGCTGCTTCTGAGGGTATTATCGGAGTAACCCGAACTACTGCAAAAGATCTAGGTAAATACGGAATTACAGCAAATGCAATTTCTCCTATAGCCAAAACCCGATTATTTGCCGGACTGGTTGAAGAATATAATGTCCCTGAAGTATTTAGTCCTACTAGAGACGAACGTGCCGGTATAGGGCCCAGCCCAGAAATTCAAGAATGGGATGGAAATAATGAAATAGATGATCCTGAAAATGTAGCTCCTCTAGCAGTCTATTTATGTACATACGCTTCCCCAAACATTAATGGATATGTACTCGGAGCTAGAGGTGGGAGTTATTACGTTTATTCAAATCCTGAAATAGAAACAGTTGTAAACAAATGGGGAAATTTCAACATGGATGAGATGGATGTCTTGTTCCCTAAAATTATTGGGTCAGGCTCTTAAATATCAATTTTAATACGGAGAATAAAATGACAGACAGATTATTAGATAAAGTAGCTATAGTCACTGGAGCAGGAAGAGGAATTGGACGAGAAGTCGCTTTATGGCTAGCTAGAGAAGGTGCTAGTGTTGTAGTCAACGACTTAGGTGTAGCGGTAGACGGAACAGGTGAATCTGATGCCCCAGCTGACCTTGTTGTTAAAGAAATTATAGCCGAAGGTGGTAAAGCAGTGTCATCTTTTGACTCTGTTGCAGATTTTGAAAGTGCCTCAAATATTGTAAAAACTGCAATTGATAATTTTGGCGGAGTTGATGTTTTATGTCATCCTGCTGGGATTTTAAGAGATCGAATGATTTTTAATATGACTGAAGAAGAATGGGATGCTGTTTTGCAAGTACATCTTTATGGAGCATTCAATATGGTTCGTAATGTTGTACCACACATGATAAAACAAAATTATGGTCGAATAGTACTATTTTCATCCGGATCCGGGTTAGGTGCTTCAGGACAAGGCAATTATGCTGCAGCTAAAGAAGGAATGGTTGGATTTACTAGAGCTATTTCTAAAGAATTAGAACCATACAATATTATGGTTAACGCAGTATATCCTGGTGGCTCCACTAGAATGACAGACACTGTTCCTCAAAGTACTACTGACCTTCGTCAACAACAAAGAGAAGCAGTAGGATTAGACGTCCAAAGAGATAGAAGCCAACCACCTGAAGAATACCGCGACCCCGCAAATAACGCTCCAAAGGTAGTGTACTTATGTACTGAAGCGGCAGATGGTATTACGGGACAAGTCATAGGAACAAGCGGATGGGCTTTATCTCTTTATTCCCCTAGACACGTTATTAAAAGTATTCATAAAAATGGTAAATGGACTCTAGATGAATTAGACGATTTAATTCCTATATCTTTAGCCGAAGGACTAATAAACCCTGTCCCAGTAGATACCCCCAAATAAAACATAATTCAAGTAAAAAAGGTTGTGACTATGATTTCATATGCTAAACTGAAGTTCTTAGAAAACAAAAAAATCTCGTCTTTTTAGTGTTTTTGAATATGAATTTAATTGATATAGCCATAATTGTTTTAATTCTACTTTCCATATATTGGGGAGTTAAAACTGGTCTATTTGCAACAGGCGTATATGTAGTTGGGCTTCTAATTGGTTGGGCTGTTGCAGGTCAAGTTGCTCCAATAGTCGGAGAGTTTGTTGATGACGAAAGTCTAGATTCATTAATTACAACTTTGTCTTATATTTTTGTTGTGGGAGCATCAGTAGTAACAACTAGATCTATTTTAAAATTACTTAAGCCTGCAAATACTATTATCGATTTATTAACTCTTGGATTAAACAGATTAATTGGAGCAATATTAGGATTAGTTTTAGGTATATCTATTAGTTGTATTTTAATCTCAGGATTAGCTAGAATCACCTATGACTTCACTCTGATAGAGGATATTTCCGAAAACATTGAAAAAACTGAAATCATAGAAACCGGTGAAATTACAGCCTCAATATTTGATACTCAATCTGGTATTGAAAGTACATTGCTTGAATCTTCAGCTGTTCCGATAATAATTTTTATAATGGAATTAAATCCTATAGAAATACCGGGTGATTTTTTAGCTACTATTGAAATTTTAGATTCAAAATTAGATGATGTTGAATAGTCAGACTTCTCGGTCTATAGACTCACCTGTATTAGTTTTAAACCAAAATTATCAACCCTTAAATATATGTACTGCTAAAAGAGCAATGGGACTAATGTGGCGGGGTAAAGCAGAAATTATTGTAGAGGGAGAATTCCAAATACAAAGTTCCTCCAGCGAATTCCCTATGCCTTCAGTTGTCAGGCTGTATTACATGGTTAAAAAACCAGTTGTCAACAGACGGCTATCTAGGCAAGCATTATTTTACAGAGATAATTTCACTTGCCAATACTGTGGTAAATCCACGAAAAATTTGACGATAGATCACATTATTCCCCGTAGTAAGGGTGGGAAACATACATGGAAAAATGTCGTTAGTGCATGTGTTTCATGTAATCATCAAAAAGCAGAAAAATTATTAGAAGAATGTAAGATGCAATTGATTTCTATTCCCTCAGAGCCTAAGCCTAACCCCTATTACATGTTCTATCACCGGAAACTAGAAGATGACTGGATGCCCTTTATACCATGGAGCAATGCAAGTTAATTGACGTGATGTACTCTCAACATAAAATTATCCAATGTAAGTCTAGGATTTATATTTAGGTCTAATAAAGCTAAAGTTTCTTCGATAGCCTTTCCTGTATTAAATATTTCATCAAAAGATAAATCATTTGATAATTTCACGTAATCTTCGGAGTAAATATCATTTTCAAAACCTGACTTAATTAACAATAAATCTCTTAAACAGGATAACCAAAGGTTAATTTCATTTATAGTTTTAGTACGATTTTTTTGTAGTTTTAGTGCAACTGACTGAGAAAAATCGAATTTTTCAATTAATGAAAAATGAAAAATCTCTAAAAACCCTACCATTATTTCATTTAAATAATCTACCTCTCTTGGATCATTTATCATTTTAATAGCTCTACCTAATCTTCCTTGAGATAGTTTTGTAATATTTTTTAACATCACTTGGTCATCTATAGAAAATTGAGTGTTTAAATATTCTAAAACTTCTGATTCTTGCAAAGGATCAAGAAAAATTAACTGACATCTAGAACGAATAGTTTCTAAAACTGAATTAATATTTTCAGCCAACAAAATTACTATAGTATCTTCTGGAGGTTCCTCTAAAGTTTTTAAAAGAATATTAGATTGTTCAACTCTCATATTATCAATAGACTGAAGAATAAATACTCGACACGAACCTTCAAACGGCTTGCGGTTAGTTTTTGCAATAAAGGCTTCTCTTAATTCATCTATACCAGATGTAGCTGAATTTTTTTCTGAAAAAATATCTATTAATGAAACATCAGTGTGAGAGTTTGAATCAATTCTTTTACAATTTTGGCAGTCCGAGCACGGCTTATTTTCACTTGTGCAATTAACTAATTTTGCTATATCTAAACTTAAAGTAGTTTTGCCAACATTTTCATTCCCTATAATCAAATAAGCATGAGATAACCTATTTGCCAAATAAGCTTTATAAACTGCTTGAATAGCCTTTTTATGGCCAAAAGTTGTCCAGTTCAAATAATTTCATCCTTAGGGTTATAATGAATCATATTATCAATCTACTGATGGTTTAAACAATGTTAGACAATAAAAAAATTATAGGAACTGATTATCAATTAACATTTAGGATGATCCTAACCGGCTTTTTACTCTTATTAGCCTATATGGCTTTATTCAGCCTTTTGTTATTCACAGGAATCCCAATATTTTTCGTGTTAATTTTTGGAGTGGGTATGGTATTTTTCCAATACTACATGTCTGACAAATTGGTTCTTAAAACTACTAGGGCCAAAGTCGTTTCTGCAGAAGAAGAACCATTCCTTCATCAAACAATAGAACGACTTTCCAATACAGCAGGGATACCAAAGCCTCGTAATATAGCTGTAATGGATATGGAAGCACCTAATGCATTTGCTACTGGTAGAAGCCCAAAACATGCCACAGTGGCTGTAACTACAGGGTTAATGAAAAAACTCACTAATGATGAATTAGAAGCTGTTCTAGGACACGAATTAGCACATATTAAAAACAGAGATGTCATGGTTATGACTTGGGCTAGTTTAATTGTAGTGATAGCTGGGTATCTCATGCAAATGCTTTTTTGGATGAGCCTATTTGGTGGTTTTGGTGGAAATAGGCGTGAAGGTGGAGGGCAGGCAGCGGCAATGATGATGGCTGCATATGTAGGAGTAATTATTATTTATTTTTTCAGTCAAATTTTAATCAGCACTCTATCTAGGTACAGGGAACTTGCGGCAGATAGAGATGGTTCAATTATTTGTGGCTCCCCTACCAATCTAGCTTCTGCTCTTAGAAAAATAAGTGGCCAAATAGCCTTAATTCCTGAAAAAGATTTAAGACAAGTTGAACACGCAAATGCATTTTTCATAATTCCTGCGCTTCAAGGAAATGCAATAGCATCATTAATGTCTAGTCATCCAAAAACAGAAATCAGAATAGAAAAATTAAATCAATTGCAAACTGATTATTGGCAATTATTTAAATAAGATGTCATTTTTATCTTCATTTTTTCAATCCAAAAAAAATGATGGCGATATACTACAAACCATCCTCAAAATAGAAAACATCACAATTAACCAAAAAAATAATCTACCAGAATTATCATCTGCGATATTGTTATCTCCATCCGATGATGCTTTTTTTAAGACATTTTCAGTTTCTGTCAATCAGATTACTAGAAAAATTCCAAACATTTTAAAAGTAACCATAATAGACACCGATGAACATGGGACTAAATGGGTGATTTTTTCCAGTAGGTCATTTCAAAATTTAATTTCTATTACTGACGAGTTTAGTAAAACTTTGGCTGCACAAAACTTAGTCGACCGTATTATTGCAGCAATATTTAAAACCAATTTATCTGAACAGCAATGTTATTGGATTTGTAATTATAAGTCTTCAAAATTTTATCCATTTGTTCCACAAGAAAACCAAACTAGAAATCATGAATTAGAAATGACTCTGGGTCATACAATATCAAAATTGGGAATACCCGTAGAACCTCCTGAAAAATGGTATGCCATTTGGGATGCACCATTCTAAGGTTTGTTGAAAAATCTACTCCCTACAAAAATTAAAACTGGAATAAAAATTATCAATGCAAAAACAACATATCCAAAACTTTTTGATTGAATTCCAAAAACATGATCAATCCACTCCAGTATCCAATTAATCAAATCGGGGTCTACGGCTTCAGCGTGGTGAAGAAGAAATTTCATCATGATTTTGGGATTATCTACGTAGACTGATTAAAAGTAAATAATTAAAATAATCCTATAAATTAAATAGAGAGTAGCATGGCAATTTTAGGTGCATCACAATTACAACTTCATTATGCAGACATGGAAGTCTTCTCTAATGTCACTTTGCAAGTGGATGAAAAGGACAGAATTGGTTTAGTAGGACCAAATGGAAGCGGCAAAACGTCTTTAATTAAAGTTTTACTTGACCTACAAGACTATGACAGTGGAGAGGTATTTAAAAAAGATAATTTACGAATAGGATATGTTCCCCAAACAGTTTTAGAAACAGGAAAAGGAACAATTGACCAACAAATTATGTCTGCTTTCTCAGAAATTATCAAAACTGAATCCCAAATGCAAAATAGTGCTTTAGAAATAGAAAAAGCTACAGGTCAAAAAAGGTCTGATGCCGAAAAAATGTATTCATCTTTATTGGAAAAATATGAATCAATTGGTGGATACGACTATATCAATAGAAAAGATAAGGTGGTAGAGGGAGTAGGATTATCTCAAGAAGTATTAAAAACAAATATAACTGATGCCAGTGGTGGAGAAAGAACTAGAACAGCATTAGCAACAGCATTGTTAAATGAACCTGACCTTTTAATTTTAGATGAACCTACAAATTATTTGGACTTTAAGGGATTAGAATGGCTCGAAGATTTTTTAATCAAATCTCAAAATGCTTTCATTGTCATTTCACATGATCGATTTTTTTTAGATAGAGTTGCTGAATCTATATGGGACATAGATAAAAAACAACTAAAAACTTACAAAGGTAATTACTCAAAATTTAAATTAATTAAAGAAGAAAATGAAACACGTCTATTAAAAGAATATGAAAAACAACAGGAATATATCAAAAGAGAGGAAAATTTCATTGCCAGATACCACGCTGGACAAAGATCTAAAGAAGCGAGAGGTAGAGCAAAAAAACTCTCAAGGATTGAAAAAATAAACGCTCCCGAAAACCAAAGATCCGTTTCAATCAGACCTACATCTGCAAGCAGAACAGGTCAAGTTGTTATCAGTACACATGGCTTAGTAGTAGGCCACACAATTGAAGGTAAGAATATAGACTTATGTCACGTTCCTGATTTAGAAATCCAAAAAAATACTACAACAGCCATCATTGGAAACAATGGAATCGGTAAAACTACATTTTTAAAAACTTTATTAGGAGAAATACCTGCATTAAATGGATTCTCTGAATTAGGATATAACGTACAAACAGGTTATTTCAGACAAGGTTCTGACGAAATCCCCAACGACATTTCAGTTCTAGATGCATTATTAGAAATCAAAAATATTACTATTGGTGAAGCTAGAAGTTTTCTTGCAAGATTCTTATTTAGTGGTGATGAAATTTTTGATCAAGTCAGATCATTAAGTGGTGGAGAAAAAGGAAGATTAGCTTTAGCACGATTATTACTTAAAGAACCAAATGTACTTATTTTAGATGAACCGACTACCCACTTAGACATTGAAAGCAGAGAAGCATTAGAACTAATGCTTCAAGATTTTGAAGGAACAGTCATTTTTGTTTCCCATGATCGACATTTAATTTCATTTTTAGCTGATTATCTTCTAATAATTCAAAATCAAACTGTAGTTCAGTTTAAAGGTAGTTACGAAGATTGGGTTAAAGAAAACACTTCAGTTAAATTCAAAAACAAAGATACAAATAGACCTGTTAAATTAGATTCAAGGAAAAAATCTAAAAATAAAACTACAAAAGATAATTCGAAAAAAGAATTAGAAATATTAGAATCTAAAATTAAAGAACTAGAATCGTCCATAAAAACAGTAGAAAACCAATTATCAAAAGCATCTGATTCAGGGAACATGGATGATATATATGAACTTGGAGATAAACATAATGATCTTAACAAGCAATTAGAAGAAGCTTTATCTGAATGGACAAATAATTAATTTAAAAATTCACATCCCAAACTCATCGTATGCATTTTGATAATCTTGGAATTCATTTAAATCTAATCTTACTAAGGGATTTGAAATTTCCACCTTGTTAATGCCACCGGATCTATACTTTTCAAAAATATTTTTCAATCCCAAAGTTTCTTCATCAATATCTAATAATTCATCTCTAAGCTTAGAAGACACTAATATTGGATGGCCACCTTTTCCCAAATATCTTGGCGAGGTAATGAGAAATCCTGATTTAAAATGACTATTGATTAAAAATGAAATTATTTCAGTATTTCTAGGTTGATCAACTCCCAAAATCACAAAACATTCTGTTTCAATGTTAGATTTATTAACAGCAGTTTTAATACTAGAGGCTCTTCCGTATGAATAATCATGATTTTCAACAATTTTCACATCTTCATTATTGATTTCTTGTATGATTTCTTCAGATTTAAATCCTAAAACAACAATAATTTCATTACACCCTGATAATTTCAAAATATTAATTTGATGAGAAATCATTGTTGTTCCTTTCCAAGGCAACAAGGCTTTCAATGTACCCATTCGATTTGAAAATCCAGCAGCAGTTATAATTCCAGTAATATAAGACAAAATAAACCTAGACAGAAAAAACAGATTTTTCTGTAGACGTTGAAACTTTTTCTATAATCTTTTCCAATAATTTTTCTTCAAGTTTCATCGGCGCTCCGGTTCCTCCCAATCTAAACATTAAAACCTCTGACATAATGCTCATAGCTATTTCTTCAGGAGTACGGGCTTTGATATCTAATCCAATAGGTGAACGAATTTCTCTCAAACGCTCCACAGACAAATTTTCACGAAGTAAATCCTCATAAATCAAAATTGTTTTTCTTTTACTTCCCATCAAACCTACGTATTTGGCTGATGTATTAGCAGCAGCTAAAAGAGCCGTATTATCATATCTATGCCCTCTAGTAGCTACAACAATAAAAGTATTGGGGTTAATGGGTAATTGGGGTAATGCATTCTCTGGAGTATCTTGGATAATGATGTCTGCCTCAGGAAATCTTGTAGAATTTGCAAATTCATTTCTGTCATCAGTAATAAACAGCCTAAACCCTAAAGGTTTAGCTAAAGCAGAAATTGCTTTTGAAACATGTCCCCCACCACAAATCACCAATTGAGGCGGAGTAGTGTAGGCTTCAATAAAATACTCAGTGCCATTTTCTAAGGTAACGTACTCATTATTTCCATGAATCATCAACTGATGTGCCTTAGACACTGCTTCTAAATCCATATGAGAATTTCCTAGAGTTCCTTGAGTAGAACCATCTTCTCTGACAAACAACTTATCGCCAATTTTAGATTTTCCATCTGAAGAGGATTTCACAATTGATGCAAGAGCTACTGATCCATTTCCTTCATATGCTGCATCAATCTCTTTAGCAAAAGGCAAATATTCTGAAGATTCATAAACAGGATCAATCAAAAAATACATAGTACCCCCACAAACCAATCCATCATCAGCTGCTAAATCTTCATTAAGTTCATATTCCCTATAATCAGATGCTTCCCCTTGATCCATCATTTGTTTTGCAGCAAACCAAATGTCTCCCTCTACACATCCACCACCTAAAGTTCCAGCTCCTGTTCCATCTTGTCGAACCAATAATTTAGCACCAGGTTTTTGAGGTGTAGAACCTTTTGTTTTTACAACAGTAGCAATTACTACTGGTTCATCTTTTTTTAATCTTTCTATGGCCTCGTGAAATACTTCTTTCATATCAAGTCCTATATTACTGCGATTATCATAATCATATTATATAGGTATAATAAACTTATAATCAGGTTAGTACAAAATGACTATGCAACCTTACATCAGAAGGATTCCTTTATTCCCTCTCAACACGGTTTTGTTTCCCGGAGCGACAATCCCATTACAGATTTTCGAATCCAGATATTTGACTATGATAGAAGATTGTTTAAAAACTGACTCCATTTTTGGGATAGTTTTGATAAAGTCTGGGAATGAAGTAGGAGACAAAGCAAACCCATTCTCCGTTGGAACAACTGCAAAAATTACTAGTGTTAAAAATATTTCGAACGACCGTCTATACATCACTGCAGTTGGAGAAAAAAAATTTGAAATTTTAGAAACTTTTGATAATGAACCGTATATGTCTGCTGACGTAGAAATTTTACCAAATTTAGATATTTTTGATGAAGCCCCAAAAGAAGAAGTTATTGAAGCTCGCGAAATAGCGTCTAAACATCTCCAATCGGTTCTAGGATTAAGTGGAGGATGGGTAGAAAACGCATTAAATCCCACTCCATCAAACCCAGAATCACTTTCTTATTTTATTGCACAAATGTTGCAATTAGATCCTAAGGACAGACAAAAGCTTTTAGAAGAACCTTCATCCAGAGAAAGATTAAAAAATTGTATTAAATTTCTCAATGATGAAAACGATACCATGTCATTGAGACTTGAGATAGAACTCATTCATAAATTCAGTCGACAGTAAGCATTAAATTTAAAATCCGCTTCTCCGCTTCTCAATAAAAGAGTGTGGTTAGAGTCCCTTCCCGGGCACCCCATTTATCTACTTCAAACGGTGGGAATTCCCAATTATGCCGTGTGTTAGTAAAAATGTTACGATTACGCGATGTGTTGTAGAAAATTAATTCCCCTGATTTTCATAACTACTTTGATTACTTTTGTGACAGCTTGTTCCGAAACAATGTCAAATACAAGTGA
>MDSV01181293.1_pt1 | contig 15534 bp, 12 predicted proteins | sample 810851 | NCBI WGS metagenome assembly MDSV01 (sample SAMN05326640, study PRJNA326480) | marine metagenome | isolation source: seawater | place: Atlantic Ocean: North East | collected 2012
ATATTTAGTATCCAGTCCATTTTATGCGAGACAAGTCCGTTCATTTCCCTTTTTCCATAAGAGTTCCATCGTAGTTAAATAATTTTTGATAAAAATCTGATAACCTAGGACCAATTGTTGTTCCGCCAGAAACGCCGTCCTCAATAATCATAGCTACTGCATAACGGGGAAGATTAAATGGAGCATAAGAAATCATCCATGCATAAACATGATTAGTAATTTTATTATTTACTTTTTGTCTATATTGCGAGGATCCAGTTTTACCTGCAATTTCTACATTTTCAACTCTTGCCTGAGTTGCTGTTCCGCTATCATTCATAACAACATCTCTCATTCCGTGTCTAATGGTTTCTAGAGCTTGAAGATTTATATCTATTTCTCTGATAGCTATTGTGGGGTGTTCTATAAATTTTTTATCTGTATTCCTTCGGAATTTTTTAATTAACCTAGGCCGGTATAATGTTCCTCCATTTGCAATTGCTGACGTAAGCATTGCCATTTGAAGCGGGCTTGTTAGTAGTTTTCCTTGACCAATGGACATATTGCAAAGATCAATTAAATTATCAGCTTTTTTGGGTAAATTTCCATAGGAAGTATCAGGATAGTTATAGGGGTTTTCAAGATCAGGAAATAGCCCGGCAAATTGTCCAATTCCAAATTCTTTTGCTGTTTGATAAATAGGATCAAAACCAATTTCCTTAGCTATTTCATACATATAAACATTACATGAATGCATTAAAGCATCATGTAAATTTATCCTTCCGAGTTCGTCACCTTGAGAGTGCATCCAGCATCGCATATTTCGATTACCAACTTTATATCCAATTTTACAATCATGTAATACTTCGTTATATTTGGGATTACTTCTTAGTGCGCTCAAAGCAGTGATGATTTTAAATGTACTCCCTGGAGGATACTGCCCAAATATAGCTCTATTAAAAGTTGATGAATTGGTATCAGTCATCAAAGATTGTCTATATACAGAAGATTTCATGAAGTAGTTAGGGTCAAAAGATGGGGAGCTGGCCATTCCCAACACATCTCCGTTATTAGCATTTAGAACTACAATGGCACCTTTTATTTGATTTTTATGTTTTCCCGGTTGTTTTAGAGATAGTATTTCGTTACACATTTTCTGAATATTATAGTCAATTGTTAGATATAAGTCTCCTCCCGCAATAGGACTTGTAACTTGAAGTTCCTTATTATGAAATCCTGCTGCATCAATTTGCAATAACTGGTAACCGGGCTCCCCAGTTAAAATTTGATTATAAATATTCTCAATACCTTTTTTACCACTTAATCCTTTTACGTCATAATGAACTCTTTTTTTTGATTTAGGTTTATCATAAGAATCTGCACGCATAGTATAGCCTATTAGATGAGCAAAGTTTTTTCCTTCTGTATAGGTCCTTGCTGGCAAACAGATAATATCTGAGCCTGGTATGAAAGAGCAATGATCTGCCCATTTTAATAATGAAGTTTCATCTAAATTACTCCATGCAATCAAAGGGAGTGGACGTCTAGCATAAATATGATTTTTAATATCTTGAAATGTAATTTCTTTATCTAAATCTATTCGTTCAGATATTTTATAAATTAACTCTAATGCATTCGCTGCAGTAGATGTTCTTTTTTTAACTAGTTCAGATGTTTGAATAAAAATAGATTTCTTTTCAATCGGATGACCTAACTTAAGGCCAGTGATTTTCTTTCTTCTAAAAGATCCACGAGGAGGAGCTGTCCATTTTTCAAAATTTTCTCTCCATCTTTTAATTTGTTTTTCAGTTAGATTATCATATATCTTTAAAGGTACATTTGGTGCTAAATTAATATGTCTTTGGATATCCTTATAGGTTATTTCGGGAGGAACTCCTACACGACTCCATATTTCATGTATTAGTTCCAAAGTATTAGCAATACTTGAACGAGGAGCTCTTAACTCATGAGTATAAATAGCAATACAATAGTTAGGAACACTGTCTGCTAAGCAATAATCGTTAGCATCGAAAATCTTACCTCGAACCGCTGGTATTCGTACTCTTCTAATACTTTGGTCCTGAAAAACTCTTTCAAATCCATCTCTTCCTTTGACTTGTAATGACCAGAGCTCAGCAGACAAGAGAACAAATCCGCCCAGCATAGTTGCATACAAGGCAATTATTATCATATGTCCTGAAGGTCTGGGCTGACGTATTTTCAAATATGACCTCCTCTTTCTTGAGAGGGAATAATATCTAAAAGAAATTTAGAGCATAGGGGAAATGTAATCGCTCCCAAAACAATGCTGACAATAATTTTTAATGTAATAAAATCTAAAGGACGCGCATTAGTTATTACATAAATAAAAATCGCACAACAGATACTAATCATGCCTGATAGTGATCCGCAAAATATTTGTGTTATAAGCCCCTCATGAAAAAGATTTTTTCTAAATCGTAGAATTAAAAAAGTTATAAGAGGATATGAAAGAACTGCAGGACCATAAGGGCCTGGTTCTAAAGCATCATAAAAAAATGAAGATAAAATCGAAGTTATCCATGCTAATTTATTAGGAAGTCTAAAACTAGCGTAAAGCATAATAGACATAAATATAGGCGGCTTTAATCCCCCAAAAATACCCCAAGAAGGAAAGGTTTGTTGTATGATTGTAGCAACTGAAAAAAGAATTAAGATTTTCAAAAATAATTTCATGTTAATTTTTTTCCTCTATTGCAATAAATAAATAATCTAAAAGACCAGCTGAGGCTCTGGGAATAATTTCTGCATATTGATATAATCCAGATTTATCTGTATGAATTTTTTCAACATAGCCAATATGAATATCACTTGGGAAAAATTCATTATTTTTATGAAATCCAGAAGTGGTAACTTCGTCACCAATCTTTATTTTTATATCTTTATTAATAAATTCTATCCTTGCAAGAGGTTGTCCTTTTATTGATTTTCCCATTCCACGAACAATTCCATATACTTTGCGATCAGCTATTTTTGCTGCAACTCTAAAAGCTGGATCTGAAAGAAGAAGAACTTCTGTAGTAGCATTATTAACCTGAAAGGTTTTTCCTACAAGGCCATCGGGACTGAGAACAGCACTATTATTTTTTATCCCTTCTTTAGAACCAGATTGAATGCGAACAGTATTCCACCACCCACTAATATTTCTATTAATTACTGTGGTAGGAATAAGTAAGTATGCGGATGATTGCTTAAACGAAAGAGCTTTTCGTAATTTTAGATTTTCTTCTTCAATATTTTTTAGTCTATTAAGTTCCGATTGAGCCTTAACCAATTCAATAGATAAATGCTTTTCTCTTTGTGAAATTCCTTTGAGATTTAGCAATCGTCTAAATCCGGAAGTTTTGCGATTTAAATGTGATCCAATTTGATCAATAGGTTCGTTAATATCACGAATAATCATTTTACTTGAATCATTTGCCTCAGGCCAAATAAGTAGTATTATGAATATAAATGCTCCAGCAATGGCGCCTTTTCGATACTTTTTTGTTTTCAAATCATTTACCTTATTTTAATGAGGTAAACGAGGCTTCTAGTTAATTATTGACTAGACATCTTTCTGAGGAAATTAATTTCATGAAGAACGATTCCAGTGCCCTCAGCAACAGCGCTTAACGGGTCTTCTGCTAAATGTACAGGTAAACCGGTTTTTTCTGAAATTAGTTGATCTAAGCCTTTGAGTAATGCGCCACCACCAGCAATCACCATTCCACGATCTACTAGATCGGCTGCTAATTCAGGCAAACATCGTTCAAGCGTTACACGAACAGCTTCTACAATCGCATTCATGGGCTCCATAAGAGCCTGTCTTATTTCTTCTGAACTAACAGTAAGCGTTCTAGGTAAACCTGCTACTAAATCTCGTCCTTTGACTTCCATAGTGCTTTCCTCAGTACTTTCTACTGCAGAGCCCATAGTAATCTTAATTTCCTCGGCAGTTCTTTCTCCAATCAATAAATTATATTCTCTTTTTATATGTTGGATTATTGCCTCGTCCATTTCATCTCCACCGACACGCACGCTACGACTATATACGATACCTGCTAAGGATATAACGGCAACTTCCGTAGTACCTCCACCAATATCTACAATCATATTGCCAGCTGGTTCTTGCACGGGTAATCCTACGCCAATTGCAGCTGCCATCGGTTCTTCTATTAAAAATACATCACGTGCACCAGCATGAAGAGCAGAGTCTTTAACTGCTCTTTTTTCTACTTCTGTTATTCCACTCGGCACAGCAATTACAACTCTTGGTCGTACCATCATACGACGATTATGAACTTTTTGAATAAAGTAGCGTAGCATTGCTTCCGTGACTTCAAAATCAGCTATTACCCCACTTTTAAGAGGTCGAATAGCTACAATATTACCCGGAGTTCTCCCCAGCATTCGCTTAGCTTCATCGCCTACAGCTAAAACTTTATTAGTTCCAGATTGTACAGCCACTACAGAAGGTTCTCGGATAACAATCCCGCGATCTCTAGCATAAACTAGAGTATTAGCTGTTCCTAAATCGATTCCGATATCACTCGAAAAAAATCCCATTGCACGATTTAGCATGGAAAAATCTCCTTATATTCATAAAATTCAAATAAATTGTTAGTCATATTGCTTTATCTTGTAGTCTACGTCAACCTCATTAATTATTTTCGAATAATTATATCTTTTTTTTCTAAATTTTTTAAAATAGTAATTATGAAAAATAAAATAGTTATTTATGGAGGGTCGGGTGGAGTCGGAGTAACCTTAGCAAAACAACTTAGTATAGCTGGTTATGAGTTACATCTGGCAGGTAGGAATGCAGAAAAGCTAAAAGATATCTCTTCTCAATTATCCTGTAATTATACAGTTGGAGATGTTTTAGATGATAGTTTTTTTGACCAAGTTTCTCAAGAGGCAGGTGATAGAATTAATGGGATTGTGTATGCAGTAGGAACAATTAATTTAAAGAGCTTAAATCGATTAACAACAGATGATTTTTTAAATGATTATAAGATCAATGTTATTGGTGCAGTTCAATCAGTAAGAGCGGCTCTAAATTCTTTAAAAACAAATAAAGGGTCTGTGGTCCTTTTTTCTAGTGTTGCTTCTAATATTGGTTTTTCTATGCATGCATCAATCGGTGCAGCAAAAGCAGCTATAAATGGGCTAGCTATTTCATTAGCAGCTGAATTAGCTCCTTATGTAAGAGTTAATGCCATTGCTCCTTCTTTAACGGATACACCTCTAGCTTCGAGAGTTTTAGCAAATGATAATGTAAAGGAAAGTATTGGTAAAATGCACCCCCTGAAAAGACTTGGCACACCGGAAGATTTAGCTGGGCTAGCAAAATATCTTCTTTCTGAAGAGGCTTCTTGGATTACTGGTCAAGTTTTCGGTTTAGATGGAGGAAGAAGTACTATTGCTTCCTAATTATTTAAATTTTTACTATGTAGGTTGAGATTGAAGCTAAAATGTACATCTGATGTAATATCGTTTTTAGAAAAAAACGAAGAATTAATTCGAATTAAAGATCAGGTAGATCCTTATTTGGAAATGGCTGAAATTCAACGAAGAATTTATAAAAAAGATGGTCCTGCAATCCTTTTTGAAAATGTAAAAGGGTGTAACTTTAAATGTATCTCAAATATTTATGGCACTACAAGAAGGGCCAAACTGCTATTTAAAGACACTTACAATGCAGTACGTTCGATTATTGGAGCAAAAGCAAATCCATTAGGTATGCTAAAACATCCTATCGGAGCATTTCAGGCTTTTGCCACTGCAGGCAAAGGCTTACCAATTAAAGTTTCTAATTCTACTGCTCCAGTAATGGAATGCAGGGCAAAACTAAGTGATCTTCCTCAGATTGTTAGTTGGCCAATGGATGGAGGAGCTTTTATTACTCTCCCATCAGTTTATTCTGAGCATCCGGATTTTACAGGGAAGCCTTTAAGAAGTAATTTAGGAATGTATCGAATACAAATTTCAGGCAACCAATATGTTACAGACAAAGAGATAGGCCTCCATTACCAGATTCATCGAGGTATTGGAGTCCATCAAAAATTACATAAAGATAAAGATATGCCATTTCGTGTAGCTATTTTTGTCGGAGGTTCTCCAGCTTTACCATTTTCTGCTGTTATGCCATTGCCTGAGGGTTTACCAGAAGTAGCATTTTCTGGACTAATGGCTGGAAGTAATTTTAGGTATACAAGATATAAAGATTGGACAATTGCAGCAGATGCTGATTTTGCTATAATAGGTACAATTAAAGCTCAAATGAAGCCGGAAGGACCTTTTGGTGATCATTTAGGTTATTACAGTTTAACACATGAATTTCCATGCATGGAAGTAGAAGAAGTATTTCATCGAAAAAATGCTGTTTGGCCATTTACTGTTGTAGGCAGACCTCCCCAAGAGGATACTACATTTGGTGAGGTTATTCATGATTTAACAGATAAAGTTATACCTACAGAAATTCCAGGGTTACACGCAGTAAACGCAGTAGACGCAGCAGGAGTTCATCCATTGTTGCTAGCAGTAGGTGAGGAACGATATACTCCCTTTACAAAAATTGAAAGACCATCTGAATTACTTACTATTGCGAATGGTATTTTAGGAAAAGGTCAACTATCATTAGCTAAATATTTGTTAATTGCAGATATTGCAGATCGGCCAAATATTCATAATATACCTAAATTTTTTACACATATTTTAGAAAGAATAGACTGGTCAAGAGATCTTCATTTTCAAACTGAAACTTCTATTGATACATTAGATTATTCAAGTGAAGAGATTAATGTAGGATCAAAGGTAGTATGGGCATGTACGGGAAATTCATGCCGTTCATTATCTAACCAATTACCCACGCTTAGTTCTTCACAAGGTTGTGTAGTTCATAATGGAATTTTAGCTATTAAAGGACCAAAATGCGTTGATTATAAAAATGCAGAGAATGAGATTGAATTATTAATTCAAGAAATTAAACAGTGTGTAAATGCAAATGAATTTCCCTTAGTAATTATTTGTGATGACCCTGTTTTTATTAGTAAAGATTTTAATAATTTTTTGTGGGCAACTTTTACTAGATCAAATCCTTCTCATGATATTTATGGTGTGGATTCATTTATAAAATTTAAGCATTGGGGATGTAAGGGTTCCCTTATTATTGATGCAAGGTTTAAGCCTCATAATGCACCACCACTATTAGAGAATGAAGATATTTCTGCTTCCGTAGATAATATTTTAACAAAAATTGTAATCTAAACTTTTAGATTTTTATCAACCCATTCAGTTAGCTCACGTACAGCATTTATGGATACCTCAAATGCAGCATGTTCAGTTTTATCTAATTCTACTTCAATAATTTTTTCTACTCCAGCTGCTCCTATAATAACAGGAACACCAGCATAAAGGTTATTTATACCATACTCTCCGTTTAAAAGAGCTGCACAAGTAAGGACACTTTTTTTATCTTTTAAATATGCTTCAGCCATTTTGATGGCTGAAAGAGCAGGACTATAATAAGCAGAACCTGTTTTTAAAAGACCTACGATCTCACCTCCAGATTTTGCAGTTCGTAAAGCAATTTCCTGGAGCTTATTCATTGGTAAAAGTTGTGTTACTGGCACGCCTCCTACGGTAGCATAACGAATTAATGGAACCATAGTGTCGCCATGGCCACCCATTACCATTGCTGTAACATCCTCAGCGGCAACTCCTAATTCTAGGGCAATCAGAGATGAAAAACGAGAACTATCTAATACCCCTGCCATACCACAAACTTTGTGAGCAGGTAATCCGGTAATTTTTTGCATCGTATAAACCATGGCATCCAATGGATTGGTAACAACAATAATGAAAGCATTAGGTGCTTGCTCTTTAATATTTTCTCCAACAGTTTTTATAATATTACAGTTCACTTCTAATAAATCATCTCTGCTCATACCTGGTTTTCTAGGAAGACCTGCGGTAACAATTACGACATCAGCATTTTTCATAGCACTGTAATTATTAGATCCAATTAAATTACTAGATGAAGGCATCACGCTTGCTCCATGAGTAATATCTAAACTTTTTCCTTGAGGGATTCCCTCAGAAATATCAATAGTTACTACATCTCCTAATTCTTTTTGTGCAGCAATTAGAGCCATTGTTCCGCCAATTTGACCAGCACCTATAAGTGCAATTTTTTTCCTAGACATTGTGATCCTTTTGTATAATTAAAGTTTTTTATGAGCACGTGAAAATAACAATGAGTTTTTCAATCTGCAATTAGTTTAGGTAATTTTTTTACCGTAAAATACTAATGAGTTCTTACATTTAATAGTTTTCAAAAATAAAAAAAAGGTTATTATTTTTATATACGCTTTAAGATTTTAAAAAGGATTTTATGGGCAAAACTACTATTTTATTAAGTTCAATAGGTCAAAAGTTACTATTAGCAACTTCTGGTTTAGTAATGTTTTTATTATTCTTAGTTCCTCATATGGGCGGTAATATTCTTTTCTTTTTTGGTCAAGATATCTTTAATTCCTATGCATACCATCTACATGAATTAGTGCCTATAGTAATAGCCATCGAAGTAATTATGCTTATTTCCATCTCAATTCATATGATTATGGCCTTTCGAACTATGATAGAAAACAGAAAAGCAGCTAAAAAGCGTCATTCTCAAAAGGCAACTAAGGAAAGGTCATTAAGCGCAAGATTAATGCCACTTTCTGGAATTATGATTTTTGTTTTCATTATCGTTCATCTAGCTAATTTTAAGTTTTATGAAAAAAGTAAGGTAATGCTTAATGATCATGAGGTATATGATGTATATGGAATGGTACTTTTAAGATTTCAAGGAGATTTATGGTACGTAGGGGTATATCTACTATTTATGGTAGCCGTGGGGTTCCATTTAAGTCACGCTTTACAAAGTGCTATGCAGACATACGGCGTCTATGTTCCTCGTAAAAATAGTAAGATTAAACTGGCAAGTAAAATAATTGCTATTGGTATGTCTTCAACATTTGCTGTCATTCCGATTATTGCTTTTTTTCTTTAATATTTTTATATTTTTAGTAAATAGTGACAAATAGTGACAAAAAATGACAAATAAAAAATCATTCTTTTAGTGACAAAATAGTGACATTTCTCTTTACATTATTTTAATTTAATGGTTTTATATAGGTTTGTTGCGCTATGTAAAGTTAGGTAGTTAAAAGTGAAGTATAAAGGTTTCAATATTTTAGAGATTGAAAAGAAAAAAGGGCTTATTTATCAATTAGATATGACTATTGATGGTAAACGAGTTCGTAGAAATTTTTCATCATTACAAGAAGCTAAAAACGAAGCTTCTAAGCAAGCAGAAATTTACGCAAAATCCTTAGAATCATCTTCTTTAAAAGTAAATGATCAGATTTTGGAGACGCTCGACGATTTAGATGTTTCTTTAGAGGAATTAACTAATTTTTATATAGAAAATAATAAAACTTTTAAGAAACCATTAGGAAGCGATAAGCTAAAAGCTGGTATTCCAGAGGGAAAAATGTCCGAAAAATGGACAAATCATAAATTCAACGTAAAATTGGTAAATCCATCAAATAAAAGAAAATACAAGGTTCTTGTAGTCGGTACAGGGTTAGCGGGGGCTTCTGCAGCTGCAACTTTAGCTGAGCTTGGATATCAAGTAGAAAGCTTTACTTACTCTGATTCTCCTAGAAGAGCGCATTCAATCGCAGCACAAGGAGGAATTAACGCCGCTAAAAATTATCCTAATGATGGAGATTCTATTCATCGCCTTTTTTATGACACAGTTAAAGGAGGAGATTATAGGTCTAGAGAAGCGAATGTACATCGTTTAGCAGAAGTAAGTAATCAAATTATTGATCACTGTGTAGCTCAGGGAATTCCATTTGCTAGAGAATATGGTGGAAATTTAGACAATCGTTCTTTCGGTGGAGCTCAAGTTTCAAGAACTTTTTATGCTCGTGGTCAAACCGGTCAGCAATTACTACTAGGAGCATATGGTGCACTGCAAAAGGAAATAGCTAAAGGTTCTGTAAAGATGCATACGCGGTGTGAATTAGTGGACGTTGTTGTTATAGACGGTCGAGCAAGAGGAATTATTACTCGTAATTTAGTAACAGGTGAAATCAATAGGCACATAGGCGATGCAGTTGTTTTAGCAACAGGTGGTTATGGAAATGTATTTTATTTATCTACGAATGCGATGAATTGTAATGCAAGCGCTGCATGGAGAGCATGCAAAAAGGGCGCTTTATTTGCTAATCCATGTTATACACAAATCCATCCTACGTGCATTCCTGTCCACGGGAGCTATCAATCAAAACTCACTTTAATGTCAGAAAGCCTAAGAAATGATGGTCGAATATGGGTCCCAAAAACAAAAGGAGACAATCGTAACCCTAGCGAGATCCCTGAAGAAGAAAGAGATTATTACTTGGAAAGAAAATATCCAAGCTTTGGAAATTTAGTGCCCCGAGATTTAGCTTCAAGAAATGCAAAAGAAGTTTGTGATGATGGATATGGAGTGGGCTCTACTGGAGATGCCGTTTACCTTGATTTTTCTGATGCTATTAATCGATTAGGCAGAGAGGCTATAGAAGCTAAATATGGTAATTTATTTGAAATGTATAATCGTATTACTGATGATGACCCTTATTCGACTCCTATGATGATTTATCCAGCTGTCCATTACACGATGGGCGGGTTATGGGTGGATTATAATTTAATGACTACCATTCCAGGGTTATATGCAATTGGCGAAGCTAATTTTTCAGATCATGGAGCTAACAGACTGGGTGCATCAGCATTAATGCAAGGATTAGCAGATGGTTACTTTGTACTTCCTAGTACTATTAATAATTATTTGGCAGAATTTAAAAAAGATGATGCGGACATCAACCATGAAGAATTTGTACGAGCAGAGAAAGATGTGTTTGATAAACTAGAAAAGTTATTAAGTGTAAATGGAAATAAAACAGTGGACGATTTCCATCGAGAATTAGGGCAGCTAATTTGGAATGAATGTGGAATGGCAAGAAGCGAAGAGGGATTGAAAAAAGCTTTGGATAAATTGCCTAAAATTAGAGAAGAATTTTGGAATAATGTGAACGTACCTGGTTCGTCTAATGATTTAAATCAGGCGTTAGAGAAAGCCAATCGAGTTGCAGACTTCTTAGAATTTGCTGAGTTTATGCTGATTGATGCGTTAGATAGAAATGAGTCATGCGGGGGTCATTTTAGAGTAGAAAGTCAAACTGAAGAAGGAGAAGCGCTAAGAAATGACGATGACTTTGCTTATGTTGCAGCATGGGAATTTAATGGTGTAGGACAAAAACCAACTCTTCATAAAGAGCCTCTTATTTTTGAGGAAGTAAAATTAAGCCAGAGGTCTTATAAATAATGGCAGATAAAAAAATAAATTTAACACTGAATGTTTGGCGTCAAAATGCAGGTGAAGAAGGTCATTTTGAGACCTATAAAGCTAATGATATTGATACAAATGCCTCCTTTCTTGAAATGCTAGATGTGGTAAATGAGGATTTAACAAAGAGTGGGCTAGAGCCTATTGCTTTTGAACATGACTGTAGAGAGGGTATCTGTGGATCATGTGGCGCATTAGTGGCTGGAAAAACTCATGGCTCTCATGAGCGAACAACATTGTGTCAACTACATATGAGAAGCTTTGAAGATGGAGAAGAGTTAACCATCGAACCTTTTAGAGCCAATGCTTTCCCTGTTATTAAAGATTTAATAGTGGATCGAAGTGCTTTAGATAAGATTGTTTCTGCAGGTGGATATGTATCGGTGAAGACCGGAAGTGCACCAGAGGCCTCAACTATTCCTATTAAAAAAGAATTTGCAGATGCTGCTATGGATGCCGCAGCATGTATTGGATGTGGTGCCTGTGTAGCGGCCTGTCCTAATGGAGCAGCAATGTTATTTACATCTGCGAAAATTTCTCAATATGCAATGCTTCCACAAGGTGAGCCCGAAAGAGCACAACGAGTAGGTAATATGGTTGAAGCAATGGATGAATCTGGTTTTGGTAACTGCTCAAATGAATATGAGTGTGCCGTGGCTTGCCCTAAAGGAATAAATGTGAAAAATATAGCACGACTCAATAAGGAATTTATAAAAGCAGCAACCCGAAAGAAAAAATGAAGATTCATGAATATCAAGCAAAGAGTTTATTAAAGAAGTTTAATGTACCTATTCAAGACGGCATTACAATAGAGAAGAAAAGTGATGCTGAGGATGCAATAAAAAAAGTTGAGTCCACCTTAGATACAAAGCAGTTTGTTATTAAAGCTCAGATTCATGCAGGTGGACGTGGAAAAGGCGGAGGAGTTAAATTTACTTCAAGTCGTGAAGAAGCGCTTGAAAAAATAAGTGATATATTAGGCATGAATCTTATCACTCATCAGACTGGGCCTGAGGGCAAATTAGTTAAAAAAGTGATGGTGGCAAAAGCTATAGATATTGCACAGGAATTTTATGCAGCTATTACCCTAGATCGATCTACCGGGAAAGATGTATTTATGGTTTCTTTAGAAGGTGGTGTTGAAATTGAAGAGGTGGCAAAAACAAATCCGGAGAAGATTATACGAGAAGCAGTAACTCCAGGTTTAGGTTTGTTAGCTTTTCAGGGTCGAAATCTTGCTAAGGCACTGGGGTTAGAAGGTAAGATAGCTCGCCAAGCTAGCATTCTGTTTCAGCAGCTATACAAAATGTACCGTGAACTAGATTGTTCAATTGTTGAAATTAATCCCCTAGTTGTTACGGAACAAGGCGATTTAATTGCTTTAGATGCAAAAGTTAATTTTGATAGTAACGCTTTATACTTACACCCTGAAATTATGGATATGCGTGATTTAGATGAGGAAGATCCAGCTGAAGTAGAGGCAGATAAATATCATCTAAATTATATCAAACTAGAAGGTAATGTGGGTTGTATGGTTAACGGAGCAGGACTTGCTATGGCCACCATGGATATTATTAAGCAAGTAGGAGGCTCTCCAGCTAACTTTCTCGATGTAGGAGGTGGTGCAAATGTTGAAACGGTAAAAAATGGATTTCGAATCATTCTCTCTGATGAAAATGTAAAAGCAGTACTTATAAATATTTTTGGTGGTATTGTTCGTTGTGATCGGATCGCAAATGGTATTATCGAAGCGGTTAAAGAATTAGATTTAAATGTGCCTGTGGTAGTTCGTTTAGCGGGAACTAATGCCGAAGTAGCCAAAGAGCTTTTGGCGAATTCAGGTGTTTCTATAATCTCTGCAGATAGTTTTGAGGATGCAGCTAATAAAGTAGTTGCGGCAGCGGAGGACAAGTAAATGGCAATTTTAGTAGATAAAAATTCAAAAATTATTGTACAAGGAATTACTGGCTCCGAGGGTAGCTTTCATGCCGAGCAATGTTTGGAGTATGGAGGTAATGTTGTCGGTGGAGTAACACCTGGAAAGGGCGGCCAGACAGCATTAAATGGTAAAGTTCCTGTATTTGATTCCTGTGGTGAAGCTCGGGAAGCATTAGAAGCAAATGTATCTTTAATTTTTGTACCTCCTCCTTTTGCAGCTGATGCAATTATGGAGGCAGCTGCTGCAGGTATTGAGCTGATCATATGTATTACAGAAGGAATTCCAATTGCACAAATGGTAGAAGTTAAAGCATTTGTTGATCAAACCAATTCTCGTTTCATTGGTCCAAACTGTCCGGGTATTTTAACGCCGGGCGCCGCTAAGGTAGGCATCATGCCTGGATTCATTGCTAAGGAAGGGAGCGTGGGTGTAGTTTCTAAATCGGGTACACTAACATATGAAGCTGTAGATCAACTTGTTCAGGCTGGCTTAGGACAGTCTACATGTATAGGAATTGGCGGTGATCCAGTTATAGGAACAACGATGAAGGATTTATTGAAAATGTTTGAAGCAGATCCAGATACAAATGCAATTGTATTAATTGGAGAAATTGGCGGCTCTATGGAGTTAGAAGCAGCAGAGTATGCTCGTGATCATGTTAGTAAACCAGTTATTGGTTTTATTGCTGGCCAAACCGCACCTCCTGGTCGTAGGATGGGCCACGCAGGAGCAATTGTATCAGGAGCTGATGAGTCCGCAGCAGCAAAAAAAGCATTTATGAAAAAATGTGGGCTTGTTGTTGTTGAATCTCCTGCAGATATTGGTAAAACTGTAGTTTCGTCTTTAGCATAAAATTATTTTTGGAGTAAGAAATGAGTGATAAAAAAGCAACTTTAACGTTTGATGAAAAAACCATTGAATTAGATTCATTAACCGGAACAGAAAATGAAATAGGTTTAGATATTACTAAACTTCGTGCAGAAACCGGACTAATCACGTTAGACCCCGCCTATGGTAATACAGGTTCATGTACATCAGATATAACATTTATCGATGGTGGAAAAGGAATTTTAAGATACCGTGGTTACGCTATAGAAGAACTTTGTGAAAAATCGGATTTTCTAGAAAGTGCTTTTTTAGTTCTATATGGACATCTTCCAACGGCTGATGAGAAAGCTGCTTTCCAAGCGGGTATTGATAGCGCTGCTGGTATGCCATCGGATATCATAGGTCATTTAAAAGCTTTCCCAAAAGACGCGCCTCCTATGGCAACTCTATCTTCTTTAATTAGTGTCCTAGCAGCGCATAACACGGATGATTTGGGGGTAGCGGCTGAAGGAGAAAGTTTTACAAGACCCCTTTACACAATTATGGCTCAGGTACTTGAATTAGCCGCTGGTCAATATCGTGTGAATCTAGGGAAAGAACCTAATGCCTATAATCCAGATTTAAGTTACGCAGCTAACTTTATGCATCTGATGTTTTCAGAGCCTGGACAGCCATATGAAGTTCTTCCTGCAGTTGAAAAGGCAATGGATCTCTTTTTGATTCTTCATGCTGACCATGAGCAAAACTGCTCTACATCTACTGTACGTATTGTAGGTAGCTCTCAATCTAATTTATTTAGCTCAGTATCTGCGGGTGTGGGTGCTTTATGGGGACCACTGCATGGCGGCGCAAACTGCGAAGTCATTAAGATGCTAAACAGTATTTATAATGATGGCATTGCGCCAAGTGATTTTGTTGCTCAAGCAAAAGATAAATCTACGGGCGTGAAGTTAATGGGATTTGGACACCGCGTATATAAAAATTTCGACCCTCGAGCAAAAGTATTGAAGGTACAAGTAGATAATGTATTAGAAGCTTTAAATATAGATGATCCGTTGATGGGTATAGCGAAAGAGCTAGAAGAGATGGCTCGTAGTGATAGTTATTTTGTAGATCGTAATCTATATCCAAATGTGGACTTTTACAGCGGGATTCTTCTTAAGGCATTAAATATTCCGATTGATATGTTCACAGTTTTATTTGCTATTGGACGTATCCCAGGGTGGGTTGCAAACTATCGAGAGTTACATGTACAAGGACAGCGTATAGGTCGACCACGTCAAATCTACACAGGTTCTGCATTGCGCGACTATGTTGATCTAGA